>MAAA01014309.1_pt1 | contig 12566 bp, 9 predicted proteins | sample 1115971 | NCBI WGS metagenome assembly MAAA01 (sample SAMN04961123, study PRJNA320927) | seawater metagenome | isolation source: sample BD02T6 sea water enriched with oil for 6 days | place: USA:Gulf of Mexico | collected 2013-07-27 | reverse complement strand
TCGATGTGCTGAAAACCGGATTTTGGCTGGTTCAGTACAAGTACTGTCCCGTAGTGTCATCAAACTTCGCTTTCAAAAAATCTTAAAAGCAAGAATTTGGTGGAGACGGCGGGGTTGTGAATATGGTCTAGTATGGCCTTATCTTCTGCCTTTGTCCGTATTTTACACGGGCCGATGTTACTTTGAGTGTTACATAGAATCGCTGCAGAAGAGGGGATCGAACTCGCGCCTTTTTAGGTGCTTTTGATTAATAAATCATCGCATTATTTTGAGCACTTTGCAGTTAGTTTTGCTCATCAACTGGTGATAAACCAAATAGTCCCCTGGTACCTTACTGGTGACTGTAATGATCAGCCGTGATGTCCACTATCCTACCGGCGGTGATTCGTTTGTCACCGCCTTTGCTCGGGGTGGCATTTAGGTAAACCGTTTACTCGAGGCTCTTACTAGTGCTTGTGTGTGCGGGGAGGCAAACCACACGATCTTCTTGCTAAATTAATCTCCCAAAGTTCTGGTTTGCTCGATGGTCGCGTGCGGCAAAACGCCGCTGGGCACCTCACTGAATCTACTTTTTGGTTAGTGGTCGTGGCCTTAGAGATTAGCTTTAAGGTTAAGGCTTTCCATTTCCGGCGTAACCCGGCCAGTACCCGAGTTAGAGGTCCCGGTAGAGTTGGGTACGAAGATCCACGTAGCTGCTTCATGTTCCGGCTCCTGTTGTGAGGTAGGATCATAGCCTAGAGCCTACAGTGCATATCATGCCTAAATACGGTTCATCTTGGCCAGTATTTTGTCCGACCTTTTTATATTACTTTTAATTTGTTCAAGTAGTCCCTGACGTTCCCAGCGCAAATCATCAATGCGTTTTTTCCAGGCATTCACGTGAGCGATATTTTTAAGTTTGTGTACTCTCTGGCGATACTCAAGCAACACATGCCCTGCACCAAAGGCCACAGGTTTAACATCTGTGAAGGTAATATCAATGACAGGGATACAGGTCTTTTGTCCGTGCCAGTTGGTTCTAATTATTTGGTGGTTTTTAGTATCCAGGTCATAGCTTGTGGCAAACCAATACCAATAGAATACGCCGTTAACAGGTAAGGCTAAAAAGAAGGCGGCAAAAGCCGACTCTATTCCCAAGTAAGCGGTGTAGTTAAAAAATAACAAGTAAGCAAATGAAAAAGGGTAGGCTTTAAGGCTGCGTTTGATTCTGGTCAATGGCCTGTCCATATGGCGGTATTTATAAGAGCTGTGGTGCCTATTCTGCATTGCCCTAACCCCGCCAGCAAGGTATAAAAGACCACCAAACAAAAGTACTACACCAGCTGTACAATAAATCAACAAGTACAGTGGTTAAGGATAACCATGGCCTATCTACATCCCGTCATTTGGCATTTACGTCATGGTTTCGCACGGTTGCCAACGCACCCTGAATTTAACAAATATAAGCCGGTATAAAGTATGTCCAATCAATCGCCAACCCCCAATAACCTGGCTGCCTTCTGCTGGTCCATAGCCGACCTTCTACGCGGTGATTTCAAGCAAAGCCAGTATGGGCGCGTCATTCTGCCATTCACACTTCTACGCCGCCTAGAAGGTGTTCTAGAGGGCAGTAAAGAGAAGGTACTGGCAGAATACGAAAAAGTGCAAAAAATGAATCTGCCAGAAGAAGCCCAAGAAAAACTACTGCTCAGAGCTAGTGGGCTAAGCTTCTACAACACCTCAAAAATGGATCTTTCCAAGCTAGGCCAAGACGACATCAAATCCAACCTAGAAAGCTACATCCAAAGCTTCTCCAAAGATGCCCGTGAAATCTTCGAGTTCTTCAACTTCGCTGAATTCCTGGGCCAGCTCAACGATGCCGACCTACTGTTTAAAGTCGTACAAAAAGTAAGATCGCCTGAAATAGATCTCAGCCCCAAGGTCATCTCCAACCATGATATGGGCCTGGTATTTGAAGAGCTGATACGCCGCTTTGCTGAAGGCTCCAATGAAACCGCCGGGGAACACTTTACCCCCCGTGATATTGTGCGCCTCACCACCTCCCTGGTATTTATGGAAGATGATGATGTCCTCACCAAGTCTGGCATCATTCGCACCATCTACGACCCTACCGCAGGTACCGGCGGCTTCCTTTCCTCGGGTATGGAATACGTACACGAGTTAAACCCACAAGCGGTCATACGTGCCTATGGCCAAGAGCTGAACCCCGAAAGCTACGCCATTTGTAAAGCAGATATGCTCATCAAGGGCCAAGAAGTAGGGAATATTAAACTAGGCAACACCTTATCTAACGACCAGCTATATGCCGACAAATATGATTACATGTTATCCAACCCGCCCTTTGGTGTAGATTGGAAAAAAATCGAAGCTACCATCAAAGATGAAAACACCCTCAAGGGGTTCGGCGGCCGCTTTGGCCCGGGCCTGCCCCGCGTATCCGACGGCTCGTTATTGTTCCTCATGCACTTGATCAGCAAAATGCGCGACAGCCAGGACGGTGGTGGGCGCATAGGCATCATCCTCAATGGCTCACCCTTGTTTACCGGTGGCGCAGGTTCCGGCGAGAGTGAGATCCGACGCTACATCCTGGAAGCCGACCTGTTAGAAACCATCGTCGCGCTACCCACAGATATGTTCTACAACACCGGCATCGCCACCTATGTGTGGATTCTCTCCAACAAAAAAACCGGCGAGCGAAAAGGCAAGGTTCAACTGATCAATGGCGTCAACCTGTACGGCAAGATGCGTAAATCTTTAGGCAGCAAGCGCAATACAATGAGCGGCGACGATATCGCTACTATCACCCGCACCTTTGGTGCATTTGAAGTGATAGAGGCGCGCGAGCTGGATAAACCCACCGAGCAAAAAAGTAGCCGTGGCCGCCAGGCAGCCAACCCTAAAGTAGAAGCCCCAAAAACCTTCGCTAGTAAAATTTTCGCTACTCATGAATTTGGTTACCGCCGTATCACCATCGAACGGCCGTTACGTGAGAGTTACCAGTTCAGCGATGAGCGTATCGCCGAGCTGCGCTTTGCCAATAAACCCCTCAAAGCTGCCATGAAGTGGATTTATGATCAGCAGCTATTGGCCGACAACGTAGCCTGGACAGATAATCCAGCGTGTGAGCATTACGGCCAGTTAGCAAAATACGATCAGTCCATTCGTAAACACCTAAAAACCCATGTTAGTGAGCTAAAAGAAAAGCACATTAAAGACCTGCTTAACCCCAAGACCTGGATCGAGCAAAAGCAAACCTTGCTAAAAGCCAAGCAACTTCAAAGCGTGATTGGTACAAACCAATGTAACAACATGAACACCTTTGAAGATGTGCTTAAAGATGCCTGCAAGCAACTGGGTATCAAGCTAGAGGCCAAAGAAAAAAAGGCCATCACAACCGCCGTGAGTTGGAAAAACCCGCAGGCGGAAAAGGTGATTAAGAAGATTCATAAAAACACCAAGGCTAATCCGTTTTATGGTCTGTTTGCCTGTGTTGGTAAAGAGCAGGGCAACGCCATTGAATACAAAGGCGATGGTGACCTGCGTGATAACGAAAACGTCGCGCTGGGGGCTAAGGGAAGGGGTTCACAAACAGTCAATGAACTCAATGAAGCCTACTTCAAAAAAGAGGTACAGCCCCATGTACCCGATGCCTGGATAGATTCTAGTAAGAAAGACGAGAAAGATCAGGAAGTGGGCGTTGTTGGTTATGAAATTCCTTTTAATCGTAATTTTTATCAGTATCAGCCGCCTAGAAATTTAGTGCAAATTGATGCAGATTTGGATGTAGTTAGCGCTGGAATTATGAATCTACTACAAGAGGTGCATTCGTAATGCAGGGGAAATATCAGGCTTATTCTGAATATAAGGAATCGGGCAGTCAATGGGTTGATGAGATACCTACTAATTGGAAGGTACTATCACTAAAACATATCTTGTCCATCCCTATTACAGATGGGCCTCATTCAACACCAACGTTTTTAGATGAAGGTGTGCCATTCGTATCTGCTGAAGCGGTATCTGGCGGTTATATAAACTTTAATAAGATTAGAGGGTATATTTCTGAAGCAGATGACGTGCTGTTTAGTCAAAAATATCGACCTCAAAGAAATGATGTCTATATGATTAAATCAGGAGCTACTACGGGTATTACTGCAATTGTGGAAACAGATGAACGTTTTAATATTTGGTCCCCACTTGCGGTGATGCGATGTAAAAATAATTACAGTCCATATTTTTTATTATATTACCTTCGTTCTGAGTCGTTTCAAAAATCGGTGCAATTAAGTTGGACTTTTGGTACTCAACAGAATATTGGGATGGGGACTTTAGAGAATCTGACGGTATGCTTACCTTCAATTGAAGAGCAAGAAAATATCGCCAACTTCCTCGGCTGCGAAACCGCCAAAATCGACACCCTGATCGAAAAACAGCAACGGCTGGTCGAACTGCTAAAAGAAAAACGCCAGGCCGTGATCAGCCATGCCGTCACCAAAGGCCTCAACCCTAAAGCCCCAATGCGAGACTCTGGTGTTGAATGGTTAGGTGACGTGCCGGAGCATTGGATTGTTTGCCGGCTTAAACAAATTATTAAATCAGGCTCATCAATTTCTTATGGGATTGTTCAACCAGGTGAACCTTTAGACGAAGGGGTCCCCTTTGTACAGACAACGAATATGTCGCAGGGCACTTTTGAGTTGGATGATCTTCAAAAAACAACAACCGAAATAGCTAGAGCATATCCTAGGTCAACATTAGTTGGTGGCGAAGTAATTTTAGGCATTCGTGCGTCAATAGGTGCTGCTTATGTCGTGCCAGAAAAGTTTAAAGGATATAACTTGTCTCGCGGTGTTGCTCGAATTATTCCTAATAGTCGAATTTTGTCTGGGTATTTGGTTTCTTATTTTGGGACTGGAGCCGTAGACCGTTATTGGGGATTGAGTAAACAAGGGAGCACATTTAGCGAAGTTTCAATTGAAACTGTAAAAGAGTTGTTTCTTCCGGTACCTCCTGTTGAAGAACAAAAGCTAATTTATCAGTGGATTGAAGAAAAGGTCTCGCGAATAAATAAAATTATTGATCAGGCGATGGAACAAACTTCTCTACTAAAAGAGCGCCGAACAGCCCTAATCTCCGCAGTCGTCACCGGAAAAATCGACGTAAGAAACTGGCAAGCACCAGAATCTTCAAATACTAATAGCAAGGAAGTAGCCGCATGAGAAAATTGACAGGAGGCGGCAAAGCCAACGAGTTTACCTTTCAAAACGATGTAATCAATCAGCTGGTAGCTAACGGCTGGCTTCTGGGTAAGCCCGATATCTACAGCTGTGTATTAACGCGGTGCAATGGTGCTGAGTTGATTAAAGAGCGTGGGGCAATATGAGCTATGCAGGAAATCAATAGCACGCCTCTATCATTGTCTGAGTTAGTCTATTTTTTTACTAAATTTGACCAAATTCAGCGCCCTTTCTTGCAACCATTGCAGGCTGACATGGCTGAGTTTTTTGAAGTCTACAAGGCGATTTCAGAAAAACATGTTAGTAAACCTCCTGTTGTTGATGAGCTGATACCTAAATTTACGCCTGACTTGTACCAGTCGTTCTTTTCCAAATTTGAGCCGCTATATCTCAGTGAGAAGCGCCGTGGTGCTGAAATTAATGTCTGGGGTGAGTCGGGCTTGAAACAAGACGAGGTGCGTAATACAGCCGTGCTCTCTTGGTGGTTGGATTGTAACGGTTCACACGGTTTGGGTGATTTGCTATTGAAGGCGCTGTTGGGAGCTCTGCCTACTGCCGACACGATGCCGCCTGTATCAGCCATAAACAATGACTATCGAACCAAGGCTGAATCCCTTCCCATGGGGGCGCGTGAAAATAGAATTGATATAGAGCTTAGTGGGTCTGATTTTCTGATTTTTATCGAAGTAAAAATTAATGCAGGGGAAGGCTACCAGCAGCTCAGTCGATACCAGGGGCTGATTAAGAAAAAAGCCGAATCATACGGAATGTGCCATGGTGGCATTATCTACCTAACTCGCTACGATGACACTAAAAATAATGAACAGGGCTGTATGAGCTTAAGTTGGGTGCAGCTGGCACGTAGTTTTAGAACGGTAAGTTTGCCAGTTGAAGCCGGTTTTTCTCAGATGCTGCTGTTGCAGTTCTGCGAACATATTGAAAATTTTTAAGGAGATCTACATGAAGTACGACAAGGATATTGCTGCGCACGTTATATCAAATATTGCATTGATTGAAAGTGCTCAAGCTGTGATCGAAGATGTAGAAAGTACAATATTTAGGAAATTAAATGCTGTTGTTAAAAAGTGTGTGGAAGGTAGTGGCATAGCTCTAGGTAAGGATAATAGCTTTGAGCTATATCACGGTGACGACGGATTATATTTCAGTACCATAGACTGGGAGGCCGAAGTTAAAGAGCAGGTGGCTTGGTACAGCTTTAGTATCGGTAGTGAAGATGATGGTGAAGATCTTTTTTTCTTGACACATTTACTAGGTGAATATTCAAAAAATGCCTCACTGCGCCTGCAATTTTCTATTGATAAAGACGAGCTTGGCCTGAAATTACGAAAGTTCAAAAGCAACCTCAGGGATGTTTTTTTGAAGAGTGAGGCGCTACTTGCTTTGGGGTTTCAGTTGTCGGAATGTAACGAGCGGATAGAACTACAGGTTCACTTGGATAAAAACCTAGTGGCAGAAGAGTACCCAGATTTAGATGAGTCCTTTGAACCGGTTATCAAGGCGCTAAATACCTTGTTTGAGGCTCATCCTCACTTTGAGGAACTGGTAAAGGACATGAAGCTGCCTGTTCAAACGGATGCAAGCCAAAAAGAAACCGCTGCACTGAGTGAAAGCGAATAAAGGTAAGGGACTAAACAATGGGTAAGACTAACGAATTCGCGTTTCAAAATGACATGATTCAGCAGTTGCTGGCTAACGGCTGGTTATTGGGTAAGCCAGAAGGATACAACCGTACACTCGCCTTGTATGAAGAGGATGTATTGGGGTTTGTTAAAGGCACGCAGGACGAGCAATGGCAAAAGTTCAAGGCGCTTTATCCAAACGCTCCTGAGCAGAAGTTTTTAGAGCGTGTCGCCTCACAGCTAAACAAAGCCGACCCCAATGCCGCCAATAAAGAAATGCGCACCTTTGGCACACTGGGTGTTTTACGTCATGAGCTGCGTGACCGCGGTACCCGTTTTAGTTTATGCCAATTTAAGCCTGAGCATGATCTAAACCCGGAAACCCTAGCCCGTTATAAACAAAATCGCTTACGGGTGGTGCCTGAACTTGTATACAGCCCTTGGGCCACTGAAGATGAGCTAGCAGCTACTGGTAAAAAGGCTAAAGCATGGCGTATCGACCTGGTACTGTTTGTGAATGGCTTACCAGTGGCTACGCTGGAGTTAAAGTCTGAATTCAAGCAGTCGGTTCAGAATGCTCTTAAGCAGTATAAAACCACTCGTTTTGCCATAGACCCTGCCACCAAGAAGCAGGAGCCGTTACTAACCTTTAAACGTGGTGCGCTGGTGCATTTTGCAGTGAGCCAATTTGAAGTACACATGGCTACCCGCTTAGAGGGTAACGACACTTTTTTCCTACCCTTTAACAAGGGTACCAAGGAAGGTGGTGCTGGGAACGATACCCATGAAGATAAAAACCGTTACCCAACAGACTATCTGTGGAATGAGGTCTTACATCCCGATAACCTACTGAACATTCTTGCCCGTTTTGTGCATTTACAAATTGAAGAGAAAGAAGACTGGGAAGGGCGTAAATTTAAGAAAGAAACCTTAATATTTCCCCGTTACCACCAATGGGATGTGGTCAGCAAGCTGGTAAATGCTGCCCGCACCGAAGGCCCCGGCCATAAATATCTGATACAACACAGTGCTGGTTCCGGTAAATCCAACTCTATTGCCTGGTCGGCGCATCAGTTATCGGCCATTCATACGGCGGAGGGTAATAAGCTGTTTGATTCTATAATTGTGGTTACCGATAGAACGGTGCTGGATGATCAGTTACAAGAAACCATCTCGCAGTTTACCTCCACAGAAGGCGTGGTGGGGCGTATTAATCGCAATGAAGGTGATGGTTCTAAATCTGAAAAACTGGCCGCGGCCCTGGAAGCCTCACAGCCGATTATTATCGTGACCATCCAAACCTTCCCCTATGTATTAAAAGCCATCGAAAACAACGTTAGCCTGAAAGAGCGTAACTATGTTGTGATTGCTGATGAGGCTCACAGCTCACAAACTGGCAGTACCGCACGTCAGTTAAAAGAAGTGCTGATGATAGATGCCAAGGACGAGGATGAAGAACTCAGCACAGATGATATTATCGATGCCGCCGTGGCCTCACGCCGCGCCTCTAGCAACTTAAGTTATCTGGCCTTTACGGCAACTCCCAAAACTAAAACCCTTGAGCTGTTCGGGCGCTTACCTAAGCCAGAGGAGGCCCCTTCTAAAACCAATAAGCCAGAAGCCTACCATGTGTACAGCATGCGCCAGGCCATCGAAGAAGGCTTTATCCTGGATGTGCTGAAGAACTACACCAACTACAAGGTGGCCTATAACCTGGCCATGAAGATAGAGGGTAGTGATGAAGAGGTAGAAAGCAAAAAAGCCAAGGTTAAGCTTAACCAATGGGTGCGCCTACACGAGCATAATATAAGCCAAAAAGTGAAAATTATTATTGAGCACTTTAAAGACAATGTGGTGGGCTTATTGAATGGACAAGCCAAAGCCATGGTGGTGACCAGTTCCCGTAAGGAAGCAGTGCGCTATAAAACCGGCTTTGATAAATACATAAGCGATAAAGGCTATAACAAGATACAGGCTATGGTGGCGTTCTCGGGTGAGGTGGAGTTCAGTGATAAAGACCCTGGTTGTGCCGGTATTATTGGTGAGAAGTTTACCGAGTCGAACATGAACCCAGGCCTCAAAGGCCGCGATATGCGCAAAGCCTTTGATAGTGACGATTACCAGGTAATGATTGTGGCCAAGAAATTTCAAACCGGATTTGACCAGCCCAAGTTATGCGCTATGTATGTGGATAAGAAGCTGGGTGGCGTAGAGTGTGTACAAACCTTGTCGCGTTTAAACCGTACTTTCCCGGGCAAGGCCGAATGCGGCACCTTTGTGTTGGATTTCGTCAACGAACCAGACGAAATACTGGAGTCGTTCCAAGATTATTATCAAACAGCCGAGCTGGCAGATGTGTCTGACCCGGATTTGATATTTGACCTGTCGGATAAACTTCGCTCGGTCAACATTTTTACCTGGAATGAAGTGGAGCAGTTTTGCGATGCCTTCTATGCGAGGAGTAAGAGCAATGCCGCCATTGCTAATATCTGCAAGCCAGCAGTGGAGCGTTGGACACTAAGGTATAAGTCAGCCTTGGATGCCTACAAAAAAGCCAAAGACATGTTTGAGCGCACCAAAAAAACAGGTGATGCCGTTTTAATTGCCAACGCGGAAAACAGCTTTAAAGAATGCAAGCAAGAAAAGGACGCTCTGGATATTTTCAAAAAAGACCTGGGTACCTTTGTGCGTTTCTACGAGTTCATGTCGCAGATAGTAGACTATGACAATAAAGACTTGGAGAAGCTAAGCCTGTACGCCCGTGAGTTTCGTCTTATGCTTAGAACACCGAATTTAGAGGAGGATGACATTGATTTAAACAGCGTGGTGCTTAGCCACTACCGTGTAACTAAATTACGCCAGCAAGATATACAGTTAAAGGAAGGTGCTGGTGAATACCAGTTAGAGCCGGGTGATGCAGTGGGTACAGCCAAAGCCAAAGATCCTAAAGAAGAGTTCCTGTCGCAGATCATTGCCCGCTTAAATGAGCTATTTGTTACCGATGAGTTAACCGATAAAGACATGGTGAACTACGCTCATACGGTTAAAGACAAGGTAATGGAAAACAAATTGGTGATGCAGCAAATCCTAGAGAACAGCGCAGAGCAAGCCATGCTGGGTGACTTCCCTAAAGCCATGGACGACGCGATTATGGATAGCAGTGACGCGCACCAGAATCAGATGATGCAGCTGCTGTCTAACCCTGCTAAAGCTGCTGGGTTTGCTAAGTTGGTGTTTGAGATGATCGCTAATTCGGATACAAGGATTTAACCATGCCCAATAATTGGATGGTACGAGCAGGGCGTGGCGGTATTTATAGTGAAGACTTTGCAAAGGGCTATGTGGCCATTGGCTGGTCTCAACTAGGTGACCTGACCCACTATAAATCTGACCTTGAGTTGCGTGAAAAATATTTTGAAATTTACGGTAACGAAAAGCCTGCGGCTACGGCCAATGCTATCGCCATGATTTTGAAGTTTCGCGACCAGATTAAGGCAGATGATTTTATCGTTAGCTACAACCCCGAGACTCGCAATTACCTAATAGGCCGAGACAAGGGTGAGTACAAGCATGAAGCTGGCGTGGTGGGGGATTACCATAACTTGCGCAGTGTTAATTGGCTGGGTGCCGTACAGCGTGACTCACTGTCACAGAAATCAAGGAACTCTTTGGGCTCAACCCTAACCCTGTTTTCACTGAAGCAAGATGTGATGAATGAATTCTTAGCTGTGCTGGAAGGTAAGCCAGCTGGTATTGAACGGCAAGCTGATGGTGGGAACGGTGCTCTCTCCCTTGAGAATGAAGTGACTCAGCTTAAAGACGAAACCGTCGCTCAAAGCCATGAGCTAATAAAAGACAAGATAGTGGCCTTATCAGCCGATGAGATGGAGGAACTCGTAGCCAGTATTCTTCGTGCCATGGGTTACAAGGCAAAGGTCTCTCCCAAAGGCCCTGATCGTGGTGTTGACGTCATCGCATCTCCTGACGGCCTTGGCCTAACTCAGCCTAGAATAAAAGCGGAAGTGAAGCACCGTAAAGGGACCTCAATGGGGGCACCGGATATACGTGGCTTCATAGGTGCCCTGCGTGAAGGGGATTCGGGCTTGTTCATCAGTACCGGCGGTTTTACCCGTGAGGCTCGCTACGAAGCCGAGCGCGCCACTATTCCACTGACCCTGGTGGACTTGGATGACCTGGCCGACTTGATCGTTGGCCATTATGAGAAATTTGACTTGGAAGGGCGCGCCTTGGTGCCGCTGGTGCGGATTTATTGGCCGGTGGATTAAATTTTACGGGTTATTTGAAAGGGCTCCGATAGTCTCGGTGGCCCATAACAGACTACAGAATGGATAACATAGGTTGTTACATGGATGACAAAATAATAAATAATATTGATTCCCACAGCGCTCTTCTTGATTCCTGGGAGGAGAAATTCCCTACTGATAAATGGCACTTTAACCGTGATGGAATTGTATCTTCTGAGCACTGGAGTCAAGCGGATGTAAAAGTACTGTTCGTGCTCAAAGAAACCAATAAAGCCAAGCAAGATGTAGTTAAAGCCATCAATAATGCCATGGTAAAAAAATCCAGCGGCTGGTGGAGGGGCAAGGTGCTCAGCAGAGTTGGTCGTTGGGCATTTGGACTAGCGAATTACTCAGGGGAAGTGCCAAGCTTTAACGATGCCAAGGCTCACGGAAAAGACGCCACTTGGAGCATTGCCTATATGAATATGCGGAAAACGGCTGGTGGCGCTAGAACGAATAAAAAATCATTTAACGCCCATGTTAAGGAATACGCTCCTTACATAAGACGCCAAATTGAATTGATAAAGCCGGATGTGGTTGTGCTGGGTGGCACCTATAAGCCTGTGAAGGCGCATGTGTTTCCCGAGTTGAACCATGTTTGCAAGCGCATACACTTGCACGACGACATTGTTTTTATAAACGTCCATCACCCTGCAGCAAGAGCCAGCTCATCAGGTATCTATCATCAGCTGATGGAGAGCTACCACAATTACAAAACCAACCACGCCGCGTAAAACTCTGATCCTGCTGTGAGTCCTAACTGACACAAAGGTATTCTGTCAGTTAGCCAGCCCCCGTGAGCGGGTGGCGAGATGGACAAAGTACGTCTATAGTTTACACAAATGCCTGAAACACCAAACTGTCAGTTAGAAGTAGGGGAGTTGTATGCAGATTGTGGACGCGGTTAAGAGCAGTGCCGAGATCAAACTCATGGCCTCGCTGTTAGAAAAACACCATGGGAGCATCTACAGCCATATGTGGGTGTTTGGAGTGAACGCCGCACTGCGCATCAGCGACCTGCTGTCGATCACCATGGAGCATGCCCTGACAGGGACCATCTCCTTACGCGAGGGCAAGACCAACAAGCTGCGAACCATCCCGCTTAATCAAACTGCCCTGTCGGTGGTACAACACCGTCATGAGCAGCACCCTGGGCACGCCTACCTGTTCCAGGTGGACTGCAATCGCGCCAAACACAAACCCATTTCCAGGCAGTCGGCATCACAGGCGTTCAAAGAAGTCGGTGAAATTCTGGGACTGAGAATCGGTACTCACAGTATGCGCAAGACCCTGGGCTGGACTATGTACTCGGCAGGAGAGCGGATTGAGCGTATCAGTAAGGTTTTAAATCACAAGGACTCGGGTGTGACCATGCGCTACATCGGAAT
>MAAA01025631.1_pt1 | contig 12575 bp, 10 predicted proteins | sample 1115971 | NCBI WGS metagenome assembly MAAA01 (sample SAMN04961123, study PRJNA320927) | seawater metagenome | isolation source: sample BD02T6 sea water enriched with oil for 6 days | place: USA:Gulf of Mexico | collected 2013-07-27 | reverse complement strand
GTCTCTAAAAAATTGTGATATATCGGAAAAGAAATCCATAAAAACTACCTTTAATATTTAATTTTGTGAGGGTGCCGCTACTGGCGGCCTTCCAAATTCATTTCGTCGTAAATACGCATGGAGCGCAGCATGACGTCGCGATCCACGGCATCGATGCTTTTTTCGTATTTGTCTTCCTGATTACGGTAAAGATTTTCATTACTACCAGGCCCTTGCCAAGACATAAAATAACTCACCGCGGGTTGTTCTTTGTCGCCCACAAAGTGGCTTTCTAATTTAATGGGCTCTTCGCTCATGGCGAAGCTGCTCGTTAACATTAAAGCTAATAAAATATTTTTCACTTATTGATCCTCCACTATGTGTTCAGCAATAGCTTGTTGGTGCCTATCTAATTGCTCAAGAGGATTAAGTTTTGATACTTTCTCATCAATGAAACTCTTACTGATACCTGTGCGACTTTGCACTTCACTGTACCAATTTATGGCTTTTTGATTTTTATAATGTGTTAGGAATAAGTAGGCTTCTATGTGCTGCTGTGATTTTTCAGGTTTATTTAAGTACAAGTCATACAAGATACCCAGGTTTAAGTGGGCTTCTGGAAAGTCTGGCCACAGGTTTAACGCAAGCGCTAACGTGTTCTGTGCCACATGATACGCGCCCATAATACGCTGTACCTGTGCTAGCGCCACATAGGCATTAATATTTTTAGGGTTAATAGTTATTGCTTGCTGGTAATGTTTTTCAGCCCGAGGGTATTTTTTTTCTTCAAGCGCAATGTCACCCAGCATCACCCATGGACCCGAAATGCTGTCATCATTCTTCGTGATGACCACTAATTTTTTCTTGGCCGTTTTTAAGTCGCCATTACGTTTAGCCTTTTTGGCCTCTATGTACAAAAGCACTGAGCCTTTATCTATACGACTCTTAACAGCTAAATATGGGTTCTCTTGTTCTTCATAGCGAATCAAAGCGCCCTGCTCACTATAGGCTTGCTTAGGTAAATACAGCGCAGTCTCTTTAAGCTGTGCTTTTTCACCAGCTGCGGGCAGTGTCATATTAGAGGCACACGCCGCTAAAAGGATTAAACTTACAGCTAAAGCTGCTTTTTTAGTGGCCAACACTAACGTGTTATTAACGAATTTCATCACCATACCTCGCTACTTCTTCTATTTTATCAAAACGCGCTGGCGACAACCGTTTCATGGCATCAAAACTTTTTACAATCCAATCATTGAAATGCCCCTGCCAACTTAAGTCCACATTACTTTGGTAAATGGTGGCAGCTAGGGTATTAAATGGTTCGGCCTGTTGAGTCATAATTTGTTGGTACAGTGCTAAATCCTGCTTAGACAACTCTTTAGGAACTGGGGCCGAATTGAGCTCTTTAGCAAAGTGTTCATACAAGTCCGCAATTTTATAACTAGACATACTGGTGAATTCTAAAATGCCGTAAGCCGCTGCCAATTCGTAGCGTGCTGTTGCATCACCTAAGTATTGGTTCTTTTTAAGCATGCTGCTTTCTATGGGTAAACGCAGTTTGCGGCGGGTGAACTCCCAAGCAAAGTAGTCCCCGTATTTACTATTAGCCCAAGCGGCTAACCAGCGACTACGATCGGTACCCAACTCACCCGCGGTATCGTTACCGGCAATAACACGGCGCAACCAGAACAACTGACGGGTTTTATCCCCACCCTTTTCATAAAGGCTAGCTAAACGAAAACGAGCTTCCATGCGATTATCAAACGGCTTCTCATATTTGTGAGCGTAATCACGAAAAAACTTGATAGCCGTTTTATTACGGCCCGTTTTCTCAAATAGGCCGGCGGCAATAAACATGGCCTCTTGGCGTACTTGAGGGCTTTTGTCGTCTTTTGAAAGGTTTGAATAAGCCTGTGCCGCTTTTTTCCAATCTTTTTTCTGCTCATAGGCAAAGGCCAATTTACGTGGAAACTCGGCTGCCAATTCATGTTTAGTAAAGGATTTTTGTAATTGCTTAAGCTCCTTTATGGCCTTATTCCAATCTTTCGCGGCCAGTAACATAGATGCGGCATCATATTGAGCCAGCACACGTATCTTGGACTGGCCAGCTAATTTTTTAATGCTTAATAACTCATTAATAGCAAGCTGGGGTTGGTTTTTCGCTTTAAGTTGCTCGGCCTTCTTAAAGATAGACGCCGCCACCTGTTCACTTATTTGTACGTAATCAGAGGATGCCTTTTTAACTAGGTTGCGCTGAGCCAAGTAATTATTTTGAGCATTTTGATATTGGCCTTTCTTAAAGTAAGAATGCCCCAAAATGCCATAGGCTGTTTTCTTAAGATTAACATTGAGCTTAGCGGTTTTTTTAATCAGATTAGTGGCCACCTCGATGGCACGATCATATTGATTTAAGGCGAACATGGCCTGTGCCGCATTCGTTAACACCGCAATTGAACGTTTATCGTTATGAAACACTTTAGAAAATTTCAACATGCCTTGTAACGACGTCGCTTGCCATTTGTCTAATTGTTTTTTATCAACTTTTTTAGCCGTTAACTCATCCATATATAAATTCAGCGCGATAATACCGGCATACGCCGCTTTATTAACGAGTTTGTAACGCCCTGGGTTATAAGCAACTAAGTTATAGTCTTTGGCAGCCGCTACATATTGTTTATTTTCAAAGTGAGCATCGGCTTTTTTATAACGTAAATCAGCCACTGCTTTATCCGTTGGGAATAATGCAAGGTAGCGACCATAAAAGTCAGCCGATTGAGTCAGAGATTGACTGGCGATTTTTGCTAAGTGAGCTTGCTCAGGGTTCTTTTCAGATTTTTTTAACGCTTGCTGTCCTTGGCTATGAAAATGGGCCGCCAATTGCGCGTAATATTCTTTAAGGTTTACTTGAATGCTCTTTTGCAAGCCTACATGGGCTGCATAGTATTTTGAATCTGGACCATAGCGGTCACTGTAGCTCTCTTTCTCCGACAACACTAACTTAGGAAAAGCGCCTTTAACATAGGCATTAATTAAACGCTGATTAAATGTAGCGGCACGCTCATCCATTGGGTACACACTAATAAATTCACGATAAGTAACGGCTGTATCGTCGTAACGAGCTTTCTCCATGTAAAAATCCGCCAGCTCATCATACACACGCCATACAAATGACTTGCCTTGAAGCAAATCAATATCTTCAATGGCACTTGCGCCCCCTAGATTAACTAAGGCCAAACTCATGCTGTGCAGCGTATCTTTAATAAGGGGTTTTTCTATGTTATTAAGTTTACGGCCACTTAATTCAGCCATTAATAAATCATTTAGCACATACGAAAAATGATCTAGGGATTTATGGTAAATACCTTGTTTATATAGGGTCCACGCCAGCATGTAGTGGCTGTTTAGCAGTAATTTACTGGTTTTAGCCTGCGTGGTTTCTCGATATGCTTTTTCAGCTTTATTATATTTAGCATTATTAAAGTATATGTCGCCTAAACGAAAATGTACTTCTGGCAAGTTAGAGTAATAAGGATGGCGACTCACTAAACGCTCTAACATTTGACGAGCATTATTGGTTTGCCCTTCTATGTCATAGGCTTTTGCCAATTGGTACAGAACTTCAGCATTGTCTGGACTATTGGGGTATTTTTCTAGGATATCTATATAGCTGTCGATAGCATCACGATAGTAGCCTTTTTTAGGCGCGGCTTGGGCACGGGTAATTTTGTCATCACCTTCCAACATGTGCACACCAGCAATACGGCGCTTAATTTGTTCTTTTAAATAAGCGTCATCCACTAAATCAATGATCTCTTGGTATTCATCACGTACCGATTTATGGTCTAGATTCTTAAAATCCAGCGCTTGCTCTTCACGTTCATTGTCCTCATAGGTATCTAAACCACCGATGGTATCCTGTGAACTGCAGGCAACTAGGGTTAACCCTACAAAGACGCTAATGGCCATATGACTTACAGTTTTCATTTGGCCGCTCCGGTTTTTCTCATGGCTTGGTCTTCTATTGAATTAAGGGTTTGATCATACAAACGCGCTTTACCCAAGCGGGCCTGGGCTAAGTAATAGGTCATGCGTTCTTGGTGTTTATCCAACTCGGCATTCACCACCACCCGCATGACGCTTTCTAACTGTGTGATCATTTTATTAATAGTTGTTAATTTTACTTTGATGCGCGTGTGTAAATTTTTAGCCCAGCGCACATTTTTTTCTGACTGCTTATATGGCTTTTTAATGGCTTTTATTTTTTCCATTTTGTCGTTTAAATAATCAAAGTCTTTGTCGGTAGACTCTAACAAAGCGCTAAATCGTTGCTGCTCTTTCACATCCAGCGTCATGGTATGAAGGCGCAAGTCACTAATGGCTACTTCTAACTGGCTTTGCTGTAATTCACTTTTTTTGACAAACTGCTGTAATCCTTTACTGCTCCACCCTTGTTGACGGTGTTTAATGATTAACATGTGCTCCTTGGCCTGACGCGACCAATATTGCATGTTGTTACGCAAAGCATATAAGTCACGTAATTCCTTAATCACGCTGTGAAACGGATTACTGGACATAAGCTCAATTAAAAAAGGGGTTAATTTGTTGTAATCCAAACTAGGCTCGCTGCCATACCAATCGGTTTCATCCATCATGGCCTCTAAATTCACCACAAACTCTTCCGGAATACGTTGCCCAGCAATCACGTTACGGGCACTTTTAATGGATGCTAAACCTTGGTCAAAGGATTTTTCGGCCAATAAATAATGTTTTAAGGCACTGCGACTTGCGCCTTTTTGCTCATACAGATGCGCCAATAACACTTTGGCCTCCTGTACTTCAGCAATACTAATAGAACGTTTATTCAAGGCCTTTAATGCAGGAATGGCCTTATTTAATTGCTTAAGCTTAATGGCGGTCCAGCCGTAACTGAGCAAAGCACGGTTACTGTATAAGCCTGTGGTACGTACATTTTGTAATTGCTGCCAAGCACCTAATAAATCGTTTTCTTCAATTTTAATGTGTGCCAACGCCTGCTTGGCTCGATCAGCCAATACGGCAAACTCTTCTTTTGAATGGCGTTTTGAAAATTCAATTACTTTTTCAAGGTTCAGCTTCGCTTCACTTTGACGCCCATTAGCCAACTGGCTCACCGCCAAATTAAAAATTAAATATGGCTCATACACACTGTCTTTAGCCGCCACGCCTATGGCCTGTTGAGCGGCATCTAAATGTTTATTACGAATATTGATCAGTGTGGCTAGGTAATTAAATTCTTCGTGAATCTCTTGGGGTATGTCCCCTTGAATACGCGCTAAGTTTCGACTGGCTTGATAGGTGTCGCCTTTGTGATAATACAATTTTGCTAAATAAAACCACGCTTTATTGGCGGTATCGCTGGGTACATTTTCATTTAGTAAGTCTTTAAAAATGGCCTGTGCATCGTCAGGTAAACCATATGACAACGTCATCCCCCCCTTTAATAAACGTGCATCATCAGCATTATGCTTAAGCTCCCCCAGTGATTTAGCGTATTCATAACCCACCAGCGCAGCAAAGTAATCTTGTTGGTAATAATCAAACAAGATAGTGCCGTACTTTAAGTCTTTCACCTGGCCCGCATGGCTGTTGAGTGACACACCACTCAAGGCAAAAAACAAACTGACCGCTAGACTTAACGATTTGGCATAGTGCGATATATAGCGTGGCATTTTAGGGACTACCACTGCTTAATGGTAAAGGTAGGCTCTTGTTTAGCCACATCATCAATAATGGCCAGCTCTAAAAATTGAGTGCCTTTACCCTTCGTAAACTGCAACTCGCTACCCCGTTTATAAGGGCGACCATTGGGGCCTAGGCCTGTGAAAAATGCCGACACGGTATGCAAACCTTGATTTAAATTGGTGAGGTGTAAACGCTGAATGCCGCCGCGAGCCAACGCACGACGCTGCTTTTCACTGTATAAGTGACTGGCAACCTGCTTGCCATCAAGCTTTAACTTAATGCTTTCTAGAGTGAAAAATTGACCAATATCTAAAGACACAAATACACTGGCCTGCGTACTAGAAGGGAATAGCAACTCTTCTTCCATTAGGCGCAAGTCTTTATTTAAATCCACCACACTTAGTTTTAGCTTTTGAATTTGCGTAGATAGCTTTTTAACCGTATTTAAGGCTTGCTGAGCACTTTTCTGCTGGGCTTGTGCCGCAAAGTCAATACTTTGATCCGCCCCAAAACTGCTTACAGAGGTTAAGGCCCCAACCAACAGAACCAATGCCGCCAACAGTGGTAACGGGTAGGCACTTAAAAGCTTGTTCATATTCATTACCAGTATGTCGCTATTCTATGCCCTGCATTATCCAAGCTGAGCGCAATAAAACCATCAAACTTTGGTCATAATATGACCAAGTTCAAGTAATATATTGTTCACTTATGACTAAAGTCATAGATAAACCATGAAAATTTACGGCGGCATTATGGTGTGTTTAACGGCAAAATGATCGGCAGTGGTTCAAACTATGACTTATATGATGACTAAAATTTGGCTAAGCGGAGGTGCTGTTCACGTTTATACCTGTAAAAGGTGACTGACATCACACCTATTAAGTGAATGGCTCACGGAACAGCCTGAGCTTAGTCGCTACAATGCGCCGCTGTTTTATCTATCCTGCTAACACTGCTCTCATCAGAGCCTATTGTTATCAAACTGGGGAAATGTCGTATCTATGTCGCGTTTTTTAACCATTACATTTGTCAGCTTAAGCTGCCTATTTGCGTTCCAGGCCCATGCTGAAGAAGCCAATGAATGGTGGAAGCTGTTTAGCAATGATCCTAGCGACACCACAAAAAGCCAAGAACCCGACGTCGTTAAGTTGTCCGTAATAGACACCTACCTAGAGCTACATACTGGGCCTGGTCGCGGTTACCCTATTTTTCACGTTATTGAACAAGGACAGATTGTTAAGGTGTTAAGACGCCGAAGTAACTGGTTTTATGTGAGTGACCGTCGCAATGTACAGGGCTGGGTGAAGCAGCAAGGCCTAGCACGCACTCTGGCCTCTACGGGGTTACCCGCAGCACTACCCGATATTCAACATGGGGACTTTTTAGCCCAGCAAGGTCGAATTGGCTTCTCGTTAGGGCAACTGGGTAATGCCTATACCAGCAGCGTGAGTGCTGGCTATCGTATTTTAAGTTTTGCCGGTATTGAAGTGGAATACGGACAAATATTCAGAGACTTAGAGGATGGCACTAGCTATGGCGCCAGCATTATCATTGAGCCCATTAAGAGTTGGTCATTCACCCCGTTCATCAGTAAAGGGTTGGCCTGGCAGGACTGGAAGAAAAAAACAGTCTCTTCCGTGGGCAGCAATACCTTTCACAGTAATAGCGAATTTACCGGGGCTGGCATCAACTACTACATTGGACTCAACTTTGTAGTACGGGGTGAATATCGCCAAGTGCTATTCACACAAAACAACGTATCAACGAGTAATACCGAATGGCGATTAGGCTTCAGCAGTTTCTTTTAAGTGTGTTTGTGGCGACAGTATCTGTAACTGCCACCGCACAAAACGGTAACAACCATAAAGACGATGGCAATGTTGTCATCACCCCTATTGTGGTGGTGGAGCCTGAGCGTGCCCAACGTGAGGGTTATGAGGCAAAAATTGATTCAGAGTTTTTTGAAATGGGCTTTTATACCGGCATAATATCCATAGAGGACTACGGCAGCTCTACTGTAAAAGGTCTTAAGGTCTCGTTTCATGCCACCGAAGACTTTTTCTTGCAAGCCAATATCGGAAACGCCGAAGCAGGACTCACATCGAATGAAAGTGCGGGCGGCTCGTTACCGGCTTTTCTTGACCGTTCTTACGATTACTACAATTTATTGGTGGGTTACAACATTTTTCCGGGTGAAACCTTTGTCACACAAGATCTCACCTTTAACTCAGCATTTTATCTTGTAGCCGGTATAGGCAATACCTCTATCGCCAAAGATGAACACTTCACCACAACCTTTGGCAGTGGCTACCGTATCATTCTGAATGACTGGCTCACTGCCAACATGGATTTTCGTGATCACAGCTTTAAGCACTCACTTATTAATGCCAAAACTAAACGCACTCATAACCTAGAGTTCAGTACGGGTTTAACGGCGTTTTTCTAAAAGCCTTAATGTTTACGTTTAAAAAAACAGCTACAAATCTTGTTACGTTGCTAAGCGCACTGGGCAAGATTTAACCCCGCCACCTTGCGCTGTTCGTATAATCGATGTATCAATGCCACCGATTTAGGGTAGTTTTGTTGCCATTGCTCTACCTCGTCTCTCATTTGTTTGGGTACCTGTGAATGCTGTATTTTAACACCGTCGGCTTTACCACCACCGTAGCCCTCGGGTAATAACCAGATTCCAGATATTGAGGCAAAAGCAATGTCTACGTAATCAAACTGGTTAGCACTCAGAATTGAACGGCTTTTTTCAGAAAGCTGCTGCTCAATTTCAGATAAAAACGCCTTTATATTTTTTTGCGCTTCTGCGTACTTTTTATCGGTAATTTTAAAGGCACGACTTACCAATAACCGTAACAAAGGAAAAAGGAAAGTCACCACCCGGCGTTGCCATGCGGGCAGTAAATCGCAGTTTTTTCCCCACATCTGTAATGAGAGTTTTTTATCTTCCAGTATGTGGTAATACCCCCAAACCTGCAGGTTAACGCCGTATTCGTCAACTTTTTCTTCCAACGCTAAACGTTCTTTTGTAGGGCTTAAAAACTGTGACTTATCTTGTAATGCTACGCCGTACTTTCCCCATAGAAAGCGTAAAATATCGGACGAGTTGCTAATGATTGATTGTGTATAGCCTGTATGTACTTTTAGTTGCGGCACCGTTCGGCCTGTAAAAAACAAACCCATAATTCCGGCGGTAGGTCGTTCGGTATAATCCAGCCCAAGTATGTCCATGCTCCAACGTACTTTTTCTACAAAATGGCTGGCAGAAATAGTATCCAGTTGTAGCTCAGGTATGGGTTCAGGCTTCAAAAGACCGCTTAAGGTAATCCCCCAACGACATAACAACATCACCAATACGATAATAAATGACCAGAACACAGTAATATCATACCAAGCGATGACTAAAGGCAGAGCGAACAAAAATAACGAGTAAATGAATAGTCGATTATTAATCATATATTTTTCTTATTTTTTGAATTGCGTTAAAGAATGTTAACCGCGCAAGGAATATAAAGAAACAACTAAATACTGCATTAAACTAACCAATAAACACTATTTTTCAAGCGTAAACCTTGTGTCATAATTAGACTATTTTTTAATAATATTATGATTCTACCTCGGTAAATACCCGCACTATAGTACCCCCTATTCACTAATAAAAATCACTAACTTAAAACCTCAACCACACAAATAAAACACCCTGCACCTCAAAGAACTACCCAGCTGTGAATTGGTACCCCTTATAAATCTATGCACGCACAGCGTTCGATCATTAAACTAAAACCTAGCGATCTTTTCGGCGGGTTTTATCTATAAGCCGTTATATGAATACTTGCTAAACTCTAGATTCAGCCACCTTTTTCCACTTCGTTATTTATGCCTAATTGCGATCAACCACATGGTTTATTAACAGACTCGGCTTTTGCCCAAGGCTTAAAGCAGATTAACATTCAAGCTGGCCAGCACTGTAATCTTGAAATTTCTTCACATGTCCAAGTTGCACGCACGTGGTGGAGCAAATTATGCGACCTTATTACCTCGGGTTACGAGAATTTTGCTAGTAATTATGAATTATTAATATCAGGTGAAATTGGTGCCATTTTCATGGTGGCCTTTGTGCCCTTGTTGTTGGGGATATTTATTGAGGCCGGCTTAATTATAAGTCACCGCCGTAAAGATCAGCTGGTTAATTCCAGTAAAAGACTTGAGCTGATTAATGCTAATAAAGGGGTGTTAGCCGGCCAACTTGATAAAAATCAATCGCTGAAACAACTAAGATACAAACTTGGTTATTGGACAGTGGGCAGCGTTCAGGCGTTACTTATTGTCTTTTTTATGGTTATTGGCCCCGAATATGACCGAGGGGTATGGTGTGGAGAATACCGTACACAAGTTTCTATTTTAAACTCGGGCCTTGAAACCGAAAAATTACAAGCAGCTCAACGCCGCGCAAATTGTGAAATCCGCCAAGCGGTGGATACCTTGCGTAATATATTTTCTAACGAAAATAAAAACACCATTGATAATATTAAGCAGGTAAGTACACAATTAGTAGGTACTGTTAAAAAACTAGATAAAGCCAATGAGTCCATTGATGGTTTTAAGGTTACGCTAGAAAAAGCCTATGAAACCACACCTAAAGTATTAAAGGCTTTAACAACAATAAAAGGTATCGCCGAACAACTGGGGCTTTCCGCAGAGAAGCCGCTTAAAAACCTGCCTCAAAGGCTAAATGATATTGAGGGGCTACTATCGCAAAAGCCTAATGAAGCTTGGCTGAAGACCTATGTACTATCTCAGAAAGCCTTTCAAAGCGAATTTGATAAGGGCAAAGCATCGCAACAAGAGAATAACCAGCTTTTAGATGAGTTATCGGTGCAACAAGCATTAATGACGCAGCAATTAAATTCAGTGAGTGCTCAGTTGCTTTCAAAAGATTTGATCGACGACATTGCCAAAAAAGTCGCGGACCAATTGTCTAAGCAAGGGCTTTACCCTGCTTTATTCCCCTCAAGTTACCCAGCCACACTCTCCCCCTCTCTTCCAGTCCAACCTGCTAAGCCTTAGTTTTATTCACGGCAACCAGCACAGCTATCTCAAGACGGGTTTGCGTGACCCTAAGATCACAAGGCCCCATAATCACCGCGCTTTAACACTTGTAACCCAGTTAGCGCTCCAGCCATCTCCCCGCATTGGCCTGTAATCACATATAAATGCCATCTTATTTCAAACACCTCCCTCAATTTCATACACACTGGTTCACACTTTTAACCATTACTAGCCATAGTCCTATAGACGTCAGCTAAAAGCGGACATGCGTCCCAGAAGCACCCGGTCATCACGGCTAGAATAGCTTTATCAACTTAACAAACACCATCTACACATCAAGAGGGGGGGACGTGAAAATCACTAAATTATCAGTATTAGTGTCAGGTTTATTACTAACGGCTTCCGGCCTATTAATGGCCAATTCTCCCAGTGACTACGATGAAGCCTGCCAGTGTGTAAACCCTTACAATGGCGTACGTCAAATCCCCGTGATTATTCGTGACTTTCACGACTCTCACCCAGATTTTGAAAATGGCGTTGGCAGTGAAAAAGGCATCGTTAAAATCGACCTAGGCATGGATGGTCGCCCTGTTTACGCGCTTGAAGGTGAATACAGCGATACCACTAGCAACACCGAAAACTTTAAACAGTGGTATAAAAATACCCCAGACGTAAATACAGCCGTCAATACAAAGCTGGACATGATTGAGTTAACCCCTGGTTTTTGGGAATACAGCAGCAATAGCTTTTTTCCTATTGATGATCAAGGTTTTGGTAATGAAGGTAACCAGCATAATTACCACTTCACCTTAGAGACCCACTTAAAGTTCTTTTACGTGGAAGGCGGCAGTTTCAGCTTTAAAGGGGATGATGACCTTTGGATCTTCATCAACGGTAAATTGGCCATCGATTTAGGCGGCGTACATTCTGTTGAAGAACAAACCGTGTATTTAGATGACATTGCTGAAGAGCTAGGCATAGAGCCTAACCAAAGCTACTCGTTTGATTTGTTTTTTGCCGAGCGTCACCTAGTGCAATCTAACTTTCAATTTCAAACTACGTTTGAGTTGCAGTGTTTATAAGCACTGCAATTATTAAGCTGTAAAACTAACACCCATACCTGATTTTTTGATCCATTCAAAAATAAGATACCGCCCGATCCTTGGGCATAAAAAAGCCCACTTAACGTGGGCTTTTTTATGCGTAAGGTTTATGAGCCGTGCGGCTCACTCACCTTCTTCGTACTTCCCGCTTTCTCTTCTTACTTTTTTCTATTTCTTTACGAGTGAAATGCCTTCACGCTCAATCATAATAAGCTTTTGTTTAAACAAACCACCAATGGCCTGTTTAAAGCTATTTTTACTGCACGAAAATACACGCTTAATCATTTCGGGTGAGCTTTTGTCGCTTAGCGGAATAAAACCTTCGTCTTCATTGGCCAGCTTGTCTAGAATTTTCTGAGCCAACGGTTCTATGCGTCCAAAACCTGGCTTTTGCAAAGTAACTTCAATTTTTTTATCCGGGCGAACACGCTGAATAAAACCTTTAATTTTATCGCCACGGCTTAGATCTTGATAAATATCACTTTCGTAAATTAAGCCCCAATACACACCATTTATAATCATTTTAGTGCCTAGGTCGGTTTTACCGGCCACCACTAAATTAACTTCGTCACCGCTTTTAAATAGGTCGGTGTCATCGGTGTCGTACAAAAAGGTATCTAACATAGTAGAGGCGGTTAAACGGTTTGAATCGTCTAGGTAAATACGCACCAATACCTTACGGCCTTTTTCTAAACGGTTACTTTGCTCAGAAAA
>MAAA01027986.1_pt1 | contig 12629 bp, 8 predicted proteins | sample 1115971 | NCBI WGS metagenome assembly MAAA01 (sample SAMN04961123, study PRJNA320927) | seawater metagenome | isolation source: sample BD02T6 sea water enriched with oil for 6 days | place: USA:Gulf of Mexico | collected 2013-07-27 | reverse complement strand
ATTCCTAGATTTATTACGTCATAACCATTATTTGTAAGTATTATATCTACCAAATTTTTTCCAATATCATGTACATCGCCTTTGACAGTTGCAATTAAGAGTTTTCCATTTGATATGTTCTCATCTACAGTTTCCATGTATGGTTCTAAAATTGAAACAGCAAATTTCATTGTTTCAGCGGATTGGAGTACAAATGGCAATTGCATTTGACCTGAGCCAAATAAATCTCCTACAACTTTCATCCCATCTAGTAAAAAGGTATTAATTATTTCAAGAGGTTTATATTTTTTTAACGCTTTATTTAATTGATCCTCTAATCCTATTTTTTCTCCATCTATAATATGATTTTTCAGACTTTCTTCAAGAGTTAGGTTTTTATTTTCTGAAGATGCTTTTTTGAAATCTTGAATAGATAAATCTTGAAAAGCCTTTGTTAATTCTACTAATGGATCATAAATACAAATATCATCTTCAAATTTTCTTTTATCATAAATCAAATCTAAGCAAAGCTTTTTAGTTTCTTCAGAAATTTTTGATAATGGCAAAATTTTATTTGGTGCGATGATAGCAGAATCTAATCCTGCTTTAATGCATTCATCTAAAAATATTGAATTTAGATTAATTCTTGATAATGGTGAAAGACCAAAACTAATGTTTGATATCCCAAGTATGATATGAATATCTGGGAAATTTTCACGAATTTTTAATATAGCACTAATAGTTTCTTTAGCGTTTAATCTATCTTCTTCTATCCCTGTAGATATTGGCAGAGCTAATGGATCAAAAAATAGCTCATAATCTGACAAACCACATTCTCTTGTTCTATTAATCGCTCGTTTGACAATCTTATATTTTTTTTCTGAATTCCTTGCCATTCCATCTTCATCAATTGTTCCGACAACAAGACCTGAACCATACCCTAAGGCTAAATTTAGAACTTGATCAAACCTTTCATTGCCATCTTCGTAATTGGTTGAATTTATAATACATTTACCACCAGCTGACTTTAATCCACTTTCCATTTTGTCAGCATCTGTAGAGTCAATCATTAATGGTAAATTTATATTGGTAACTAGTCTTGAAGTTATTTCTTTCATATCTTTCACTCCGTCTCTGCCTACATAATCGACATTTACATCAAGAACGTGAGCATTTTCTTTTTGTTGTTGCTTGGCAATTGCAACTAAGCCATCCCAATCGTCGTTATTTAATAACTCCCTTACCTTTTTCGATCCACTTGCATTTAATCTTTCTCCTACTATCAAAATTGAATTGTCTTGTTTATATGGCACAGAGTTATATATTGATGAGGCAGATGGAATAAAACCACTTGAATTTTTCTTACCATTGTTGTAGGTCCTTTCAATATCAATAATTTCATCGATTATTGAAGACAGGTATTTTATATGTTCAGGTGTTGTCCCACAACATCCACCTATTAATTGAACATTAAAGTCATATATAAAATTCATTAACTGCATCTTTAATTCTATTGGCTTTAATCTATAGTGAGCTACACCACCAATATTTTCAGGAAGACCTGCATTGGGAATACAGCTTATAGCGAAGGGAGAATTTTCAGACAAATATTTAATATGTTCCTTCATTTGCTCAGGACCAGTTGCACAATTAAGTCCAAGGATATCTATATTAAATGGCTCTAATATTGTTAATGCAGAAGCAATATCAGATCCAACAAGCATAGTACCTGTTGTTTCCATTGTTATAGATACCATTAAAGGTATATCAATATTTTTACTTTCTAGAATTTCTTTTGATGCTAATAAGGCAGATTTAATTTGTAAAACATCCTGACAAGTTTCAATCAAAAGAAGATCAACTCCTCCATCTATAAGACCATAAATTTGTTCTTTATATGATTGCTTTAATTCATCAAAATCTATATGTCCTAAGGTGGGTAATTTAGTTGTTGGCCCAATTGAACCTGCTACAAACCTTGGTTTATCAACTGATGAGTATTTGGCAGCAGCTTTTTTTGCTATAAATGCCGCATTTTTATTTATCTCATAAGCCTTATCCGCAATATCATATTCATCAAGAACTATTGATGAGGCTCCAAATGTATTAGTTTCTATAACATGACAACCTGCTTCTAAAAATGAATTATGAACCTTCTCAACTACCTCTGGCGATGATAAAACAAGGTTTTCATTACATCCCTCTAATTCTTTTCCTCCAAAGTCATCTGCAGTAAGATTTAAGTTCTGAAAAGATGTTCCAGTACCTCCGTCAAAAATAATTAATGGTTTTTCATCTCTATTTAAATAGGTTCTGAAAGATTCCATTTTTAGGTAAAAATTAATTTATTTTAGAGAAATTCTTGTTACCCAATTATCATAGTCTTGAGAACGACCTTCTGTTATTTCTATAAGCTTACTTTTTAATTTATTCATTATTGGTCTTTCAACATTTAATTCAGTTGATTCAATTTTTTTAACTGGTGTAATTTTTGCTGCTGTACCAGTTAGAAAAACTTCATCTGCTATTAATAATTCTGTTTTATCAACAGGCCTTTCAATTACATTTATTCCAAATGATTTTGCTAATTCAATTACACTAGCTCTAGTAATACCCTCAAGGATATCTTGATCAACACCAGGAGTGATTAAGTCTCCATTCCTTACAATAAATAAATTCATACCACTAGCTTCGCTTACCTTACCACTTGAATTTAATAGCAGGGCTTCATCAAAACCCGATAAACTAGCTTCTGTTTTGGCTAATGAACTAGTAATATATGCTCCACTTATTTTTCCTCTTAAGGGGAGAGATCTATCTTCTTGTCTTGTCCAACTACTCATTCTACAAGAAACACCATCTGGGGATAGATAATCTCCTAGTTCAATACAATAAATAAAGAAATCTGTTTCAATATTGTGTAACCTTGGCGCTATACCTAAATCGCTTGTATATACAAATGGTCTTATATAAATAGGTTTTTCTGGCTTGTTTCTTTTTATAACTTCTTCTAAGGCTTTAAAAATATATTCTTCAGAAATTTCAGTTAAGAGTAATTTTGCACTTTGAGATAATCTTTTTATATGTTTATCAGTTCTAAACAAAAGGAATTCTTCTTTGTTTGTTGGGTTAGGTATCGCGCGCATTCCTCCAAATGCAGCAGTACCGTAATGTAGTGCATGAGTAGCTATTGATATTTTTGCTTCTTTAAATGGAATACATTTACCTTCGAACCAGGCGTATGGAAGAAATTCATGCATATTTAATTTATTTAATTAAGGTAAACTTGTTTTATCCTACTTACGTATTCTAAACCTTATTTATATATAAAAATGCACAGGATATTAAATATAGCAGGAAATGAAAAGAATAAGGATGATTTAATTGAGCAACCAGCTGCAGATTTTATTTTTATAACAAGTGTCAAGGCTGATTTAAATCTTATATCAAACTTATTGTTAGAAAAAGAATTTGCTTCATTAAAAAATAATATAAGAGCTTTAGAAATTTCTAATTTAAATTCCTCTGCTCAAATAGATAATTATTTATTAAAAACAATAAATTATGCAAAAGTAGTCGTACTTAGAATATTTGGAGATAAAGGTACATGGAACTATGGAATTGAACAACTTTTAAATTGGCAAGCAGTTAATAAAAAAAGGAAGTTAGTAATCCTATCAGGCACCATTGACCAGGAAATTTCCTTATGTGAAATAAGTAGTATAGATAAAAATATTGCATTAAATATTTCTAGATTACTAAGATCTGGAGGACTGGATAATTATAGAAAGTTTCTTAATTGTTTAAATTATTTAGTTGTAGATGAAAAATTAATTCCTGATGATTTTTTGAATATTACTTTTTATGCAGATCCCTATTTACATGATTGGAAAAATGAAAGTGGCGAAAAGATAGGAATAATATCCTATAAATCACTTTTTTTGGCTAATGAAATTGAAGTAAACGAAAAACTTAACTTGCAATTAAGAAAATGCGGATTATCTCCTAAAACATTTTTTATTTCAACACTAAAAGATCATATTATTCAGAAGAAATTAATAGAAATTTTTAAAAAAGAAGATATTAAACTAATAATTACCACAACTTCATTTTCTTCATCTCAAATCAAAAATAATGAATTAATTGAAAATTCAACAAATATTTTTACTTCTCTTAAAATTCCAATTTTACAGCTTCTTTCTTCTAATAGATCAAGAAAAAAGTGGTTAAATTCATCTATTGGAATGAATTCATCTGATTTATTAATGCAAATAATTATTCCTGAATTTGATGGAAGAATTACTACCTGTCCTTCAGCATTTAAAGAAATAATTTCTAAGAAAAATACACTATATAGTGAAATAACTAGTTACAAAGCTGATCAAGTAGGTATTCAATGGATTTCAAAATTTGCAACAAATTATGTGAAACTTCAGAAACTTAATAATTTTGATAAAAGAATTTGTTTAGTAATAAGTAATTATCCAGTAAAGAACGGAAGAATCGGTAATGGCGTTGGTCTAAATACACCATCTTCAATAATAAATATTCTTAATTGGTTAAAAGAAGAAGGTTATGACCTTGGATCTTGTAATTATCCTCAAGATTCTTCGGAATTAATGTCAATGCTTATAAAAACTAGAACTAATGATATTGAATCTCAAAATAATAAACCATTAGATTACTTACCACTTAGTGAATATTTAAAATATTGGAATTATTTAGAACTTGATCCCAAAAATATTATTGTTAATCGTTGGGGTAAACCATCTGATGCGATCGATCTAGATAATAAAGGCTTCTCAATAAATGGTATTAGATTTGGAAAAATAACATTATTGATTCAACCTCAACGAGGTTATGACGCTTTCACTGATAGAGATATTCATTCTCCCGATCTTCCACCTCCCCATAGATATTTAGCACAATATTTTTGGATTGAAAAAGTTTTTAATGCAAATGCTATTTGCCATATTGGTAAACATGGGACTGTTGAATGGTTACCTGGTAAATCTATAGGTCTCAGCAATAAATGTTTTCCAAATATTATTTGTCCAGCAATACCAAACATATATCCCTTTATCGTAAATGATCCTGGAGAAGGATCCCAAGCTAAAAGAAGAACTGCTGCAACAATTATTGATCATTTAACCCCTCCTTTGGATAGGTCAGAATTATATGGAAAATATTCAATATTAGAAAATTATTTAGACGAATATTTTGAAGCAAAATTATTAAATTCTAATCGGATTGAAATAATAGAAAATTCCATTTTTGAATTAATAAAAAAAGATTTTAGCGAAATTACTTTAAAGAATAAAAATAATCAAATAGAAGAAATTGATTCCTTTCTTTGCAAAATTAAAGAATCTCAAATTAGGACAGGTTTGCATATTTTTGGCAATAGGCAGAATGACATTAATGAAATAAATTTATTCTTGTGTATTGCTAGAGTACCAAATGCCAACCGAATTGGTGTTATTCAATATATAGCAAAACATTTAAAACTAGATTTGAATCCTTGGACAAATCAATATGATCAAATGTTAAGTGAAAAGGATAAAAAAATATTATTGACTTTTTCCAACAAAAACATTTTAAACTTTAGAATGGCTATTGATTTTTTGGAACAACAAGCAAAGTATTTAATATATTTGTTTTTTTACAAAAAGAATACCAATATAAAAAATCTAGAAAAATATAAAAATCAGAAAATAATAGACTATTTCTTTAATGAAAAAAAACATAATAAGTATTTTTTATTATTAAAAAAAGAGATTCTATATCCAATCATTAATTCTTCATATAATGAGAAATTATCATTTATTAATTCATTAAATGGACAATATGTAAAAAGTGGTCCATCTGGAGCCCCTACGAGAGGTAAAACCGAAACTTTACCCACTGGTAAAAATTTCTTTTCAGTTGATTCGAGAGGACTGCCAACTGAATCAGCATGGAGTGTTGGTTGTCAGTCTGCTTCACAAATACTTGATTTATACAAACAAGATAATGGAGAAGATTTAAAAAATATAGCAATATCTGTATGGGCAACATCCACAATGAGAAATGGTGGTGAAGACATTTGTCAAATACTATATTTATTAGGAGTACAGCCTATTTGGGATGGGCCTTCAAGAAGAGTAGTTGATCTAGAAATCATTCCTTTATCTGTTCTCGAAAGACCAAGGGTTGATGTTACTTTAAGGATTTCGGGAATGTTTAGAGATGCATTTCCACAGTTAGTTAAATTAACTTCTAAAGCAATAAATCTTGTTTCTAATCTTAATGAGGATGATAAATTTAACCCTCTTGCTGGGGCATCAAGGGAAGGTGATTCAATTAATCGTATATTTGGGTCAGCGCCAGGTTCATATGGAGCTGGTCTGCAAGAACTAATTTCAAATTCTAATTGGGAAAATATTGATGATTTTGGAGAATCTTTTCTTAATTGGAGTAAGTGGATTTACAGTGATAATCTTGAACCTATAGAGGATAAAAAATCATTAGAAAATGCTCTTAAAAATGTGCAGTTAGTTGTTCATAACCAAGATAATAAGGAACATGATATTTTAGATTCTGATGATTATTATCAGTTTCAGGGTGGATTATCTTCAGCAGTAAAAAAATTGAGCGGTAAATTTCCTGAAATGTATCATGGTGATTTATCAAAATTTGGATTATCCAAAATTTCAAAATTACAAGATGAAATTAATAAAGTTGTTATATCAAGAATACTTAACCCTAAATGGATAAATGGAATGAAGGATAATGGTTATAAAGGAGCGTTTGAATTTTCAGCTACACTAGATTACTTATATGCTTTTGATGCTTCTACTGAAGTAGTCTCAGATTGGTGTTATGAGGAAGTTTATAAATCATGGTTATGTGATCTGGATCTTAGGAATTTCTTTCTAGAGAATAATCCATGGGCTTTAAGAGATATTGCACAAAGATTTCTTGAAATTGTCAATAGAAAAATGTGGAATAATTGTTCATCAGATGTCATTGAAAATTTAAAGAACATAATTATTAATACTGATTCAATAATTGAAAAAAACGAATTCTGAATTATCTACCTAATAGCGAAAGTCCATGACTATCTGTTCCGCATGTTTTTAGCATTGAATATTTATCTGCTAATTTATCTATTTCTGAACATACAAATAAACTAGGATTCCATACTTCATTAAGTTCATAATCGTACCAAACCTCTATTCCATCAATACCTTGTATTTTGGCCTCTGGAATTAATTTATAAAAGGGAATCCTGTATCTCGCTGGATGTGCAAGAAATGATAAACCACCAGCTAAATTTATTGCTTTAATAACTGATTTAATATTTAAATCATTACCTATTGGAGACTCTCCAAGGATATAGGGATTTAGGTATTTACTTTTTATATCTATTCCCAATCCAATTACATGTACTAAACATCCTAAAATCAAACAATTAATTTCTATTCCCGAAATTAATGTAAAAGAATCTTTAGGATAATTTTTGAGTATATTATTTTTTTTTATATATTCATGAGCTTTAATTGTATGATGATCGGTTATTGATAAAAATTTCAAGTTATTTTTATAAGCTTGTTCTAAAAGTTCATATGGTTCTAAACTTCCATCACTAAATTTTGTATGACAGTGAAAATTAATATTTTTAGGACAACTATTTTTATTAATATTGGAAGTTAATTTTACTAAGTCTTCCCTATTCATTACTTAATGAATTCTCATTTTTCTTTCTAATCTTTGCATATAATTGTATTGAAGCCAACATGAAAATAATTAGTCCAACTACGCTCCATGTAGCAACACTAGTTGGAAAATTATTTTTAAAAATAACTAAAAGTACAATTATAAATAATAATAAAGTAGGCAATTCATTTAATAATCTAAGGTTTTTTGCTGAAATGGTTGAAGTACCATTTTGTAATGAATACATTATTTTATAACAATAAGAATGATAAATTACTAATCCCAAAACAAAAGAAATTTTAATTTGCAACCACTTCTCACTTAACCAACTTGGTTGCATAATAACCATGCATATAGCCATACTTAAAGCTAATATCATCCCAGGTGTTGTGATTATATTCGCCAGCCTTTTTTCCATCAAGGTGTATTGTTTATTAAAGGCAATTTTTAATTCATTATCCATATTTTTAGATTCTTCATGATATATAAAAAGTCTTACTAAATAAAAAAGTCCCGCAAACCAAACGATTACACCAATAATGTGAAGTGATTTAAACCAGAGATATGCTTCAGCTGCCAAATTACTAGATTAATTTAAAAATATATATTTTTAATATAGTTATATTTAACAATATCAAGAAATCTATTTTTCAAAAATTAATTAATATTTATAACTCGTTAAAATATTCATATATATCATTTACTGAATTTTTTCCAAGTCCTTTAACTTTTGATAAATCCTCTTTACTAGCTATTCTTATCGCGTCTATTGATTTAAAATGCTCAAGCAATTCTCTTATTCTTGATGGTCCTAATCCACTGATTTGGGACAATTGAGATCTATTCATTCTCTTAGATCTTTTGTCTCTATGAAAAGATAATGCAAATCTATGTGCTTCATCTCTTACCCTTCTTAATAGAAGAACTCCTTTTTGATTTTCATCAGTATCAAGAGACTTAGTAAATCCTGGAATAAATATTTCTTCATTTTTTTTTGCCAATGAACATATAGTTACTTCTTCCTCAAGATTTAATTCTTTTAATGCTTTAATAGCTGCATTTAACTGTCCTTTTCCTCCATCAATCATTATTAAATCAGGCCAATCTGATAGAAGTTCATTGTCTAATTTACTATTCGTTTTATCATTTAATATTGAAAAATCCCCTCCGCTTTTTTTAAATCTTGACCATTTTTTAAACCTTCTATGTATTACTTCATATATCGAAGCAAAATCATCACTATGTCCTACAAAAACGTTTGGATCTTTAATTTTATATTTCCTATAATGCTGTTTAGAAGGAATCCCATCAATAAAAACGACTTGTGATGCTACAGGGTCACTACCTTGAATATGGCTTATATCATAACCTTCAATTCTTTTAGGTTGTTCGCTTAATTCAAGTATTTGGGCAAGATCCTCAATTGATGATTCATTATCTTGTATCCCATTTAATATTCTATCTAATTCCAATTTCGCATTTTTTAAAACCATTTCTACAGTTTCATGTTTTTTATTTCTTTTTGGGATTAAGATTTTTACTTTCTTTTTTCTTAGCTCCGTTAACCAATCCTCTATGGTTGCTTGTTTTGGAAGGTTATATTGAATAAGAATTTCTGATGGTATTTCTACAGGTTCAACATTCATATAATGCTCTTCTAATATCTTTTGTAAAATAAGATTTTCATCTTCATTATTTAATTTTTGACTATAGCCAATTCTCCCAATGAGCTTACCAGATCTCATTTGGAAAATTTGTATACTAGCTACATTTTTTTCTGAAACTATTCCAAAGATATCTCTATTAATTGAAGAATCTGGTATTGATATTTTTTGTGATTCAGTTAATAATTTTAAACCTGAAATTTGGTCTCTTATTTTTGCTGCATTCTCATAATCTAAATCATTTGAAAATTGCAGCATTTTTTTTTGTAAAAATATTTCTAAGTCATCATTTCTTCCCTGAAATATCATAGATACTTGTTTCATTATTTTTTTATAATCGTCAGATGATATTACTTCTTGGCAAACACCTGGACATCTTCCTATTGAATAATTCAAACAAGTTCTATCTTTATAGACTGGCCTTGGTCTTTGTCTAAGTGGAAATATTTTTTTTATCGTAAATAATGTTCTCCTTAATAATCCGACATCAACATAAGGTCCATAATATCTATCTAAATTATTTCTATTTCTTCTTCTTCTTGTAATAAATATTCGAGGATATTTTTCACTCCAAGTTATACAAAGATATGGATATTTCTTATCATCCTTTAAAAGAATATTAAAATATGGTTTGTTTGTTTTAATTAAATTTGACTCTAAATTTAATGCTTCATATTCGCTATCTGTGACTATTATTTCTATTTCAGTTATTTGACGAACCATCAAACTTAATCGGGGAGTTAAATCTGAATAATTATTGAAATAACTACTTACTCTACTGCGTAGTTTTTTAGATTTACCGATATAAAGTAAGTTATTATCAATATCTTTAAAAAGATAACAACCAGATGACTTTGGAATTTCGGATAATCTTGATTTTAATAACTCCTTATTATTAATTAATTTATATTCAATTTTAAAATTATATTTGTTATTTATTTTTTCGATAGAGGAATTACTCATTTATAATGATTAACCTCCATAATTCCAGCCAGTTGAAGATAAATTTAGTGAGTCAACATCATTATTCAGATAAGCAGATTGAACCTCTCCTACAAAAACGGTATGGTCTCCATGCATAACACTTCCAACAACATTACATTCAACACCACCAACACTATCAACTAAAATAGGCAATCCAAGCTCACCTAAATTAAATTCAACAGATTCAAATCTACCTCCTAATGCTTTTTGAGGTTTAAAGAAAACAGCTGCTAGATCCTTTTGATCACTTTTGAGCACATTTAATGAGAACTTATTGGTTGACTTTATTATTTCATGACTAGAACCCTCTGCTCTAACAGCCATTACAACTAATGGTGGGGTGAAAGAACCTTGAGTCACCCAACTTGCAGTAAATCCATTCACTTCATTTTTATCCTCGTCTCTAACGCCACAAATAAATAATCCGTGAGGTATTTTTCTTAATAAGATTTTTTTTGCTTCTAGATTTAATGTCATAATTGATTTAACTAATAATTTTATTTTAACTAAATTTCTTATTCGATCATAATAAATTCATGAAAATTCTTTATCCAGGTACATTTGATCCTTTAACAAATGGGCATCTTGATTTAATAGAAAGGGCTGAAAAAATATTTGGCAATCTAGTAGTTGCTGTTTTAGAAAATACTTCTAAAACACCAACATTTAATCTTGAAAGAAGAATAATACAAATAAAAAATTCTCTTTCTCATTTACCTAATATTGAAGTTATTTCTTATTCTGGTCTAACTGTTGATTGTGCAAATGATCTAAAAGCTAATCTTATTCTTAGAGGCTTAAGAGCAATGAGTGATTTTGAGTATGAACTTCAGATTGCTCATACAAATAAATCTCTTAATAATGATATTGAAACTATATTTTTATCGACAAATACAAATTATAGTTTTCTTAGTAGTTCTTTAGTAAAAGAAGTTGCAAAATTTGGTGGTGAAATTAATCACATGGTACCCCCCTCTGTTGAGAGAGATTTAAAAGAATATTTTAAATAATATTTTTGTTAACAAGATTTCAAGTAATAAAGATCACGTAATAATTTAAAAGCTTTTTCTTTATCAATTTTATTAGAATTTTGGATAATGCTTATAATTATTGGCTTGTCATTTTTATATAAAAAGCCAGATAATGCAAAGACATTTGAAAGAGTCCCAGTTTTGCCAAAAAACTTTCCAGATAATTCACTATTTACAAATCTTTTAGCTAATGTTCCTCTTACTCCAGTAATTGAAAGTGTAGATTGATAAGCTTTAAAATCATTAAAATATCTCATTTTATCTAAAAACAATACAACTAACCTTGTTGTAATTTTATTTTTTCGAGACAATCCACTAGCATCTGCAAAGTATGCATTGGTTGTTGGGAGACCTTTATTTTCAAGCCATCTTTTCAATTTTATATAGTCATTATTGTTCCATGTATTTGAGGCATTTTTAAAGAGAGATTCAGCTGTAAAATTATGGCTTTCAGAATTTGTTAGAGTTAATAATGAAATAATTGGAGTTGAATATATTTTATTAATCTCGGTAATATTATTTAAATATTCTATAGGAGTTGGAAAATGGCCTAATTTAATTCTATCAAACTTATCAATCATAAAAATTAACCTTAATTTATTTGTGTTCTGAGCCTAGATTTATCGCGCTCATAAATGGAAATTTGGTTATTTTAACACCAAAAATATCAGGCTTAGGTATGACTTCGAATAGATATTTAGGTGATCCAGTTATAAGTTTTAATTAGCGATTATTTTTCTTTGCCTGCGCCTAGCTCTTTCCAGCGAATATAGCTATTGACACCAATCCACATCAACGGTTTTGGGAGGAGTTTTTTTGGCGCTTCTTCTGTTTTAAAATTAGGAACAAGGCTTTCTTTTGTGCCACTCGCTTTTTCAGCAGAGATAATTCCAATGGCTGTACCTTTGGCTGTACCAAGACCATTCTGACAGCATGCAGAATATACCCCTTCTGCAACTTCACCCTGTGCAAAGACGTTGTTTAAACTTAAACATAAGCGGCCTCCCCAACAATACTCCATTGATACTTTGTCTAGCATCGGGAATCGAGCATTGAAAGCCGATATATGGCTATTGGACACTGTAGCCATTCGTGATTGTGAGACTTCCATGCTGGGATCATAGGTAAAACGATTGCGAACCATGATGCGATCACCACCTATTCCGGATAAGCGCCTAATGGATGAACCCATTGGGTCTGCTGAGGTAAATGCCCATTCAGCTTGACCCCCTAAACTCTCAACTTCCTCGGAGCTAAGTTGTCTAGTCATGGA
>MAAA01025630.1_pt1 | contig 12655 bp, 14 predicted proteins | sample 1115971 | NCBI WGS metagenome assembly MAAA01 (sample SAMN04961123, study PRJNA320927) | seawater metagenome | isolation source: sample BD02T6 sea water enriched with oil for 6 days | place: USA:Gulf of Mexico | collected 2013-07-27 | reverse complement strand
GATCCCAATCTAAAAGTGTGTGTGGTTGAGCGACTAAAAAGCGTTGCTAAAGAAAGTACCGATGGTTGGAATAATGCCGGTACCGGTCACGCAGCTTACTGCGAATTAAACTATACCCCAGAAAACGACAGCGGCGATGTTGATATATCTAAAGCCTTGTCGATCAATGCGTCATTTGAATTGTCATTACAGTTCTGGACCCATTTGGTTAAAAATCAAATCCTACCGAATCCTAGCGAGTTTATTAACCGCACGCCTCACCGCAGTTTTGTATGGGGTGAAAAAAACGTGGCGTTTTTACGTAAACGTTTTGAGTTAATGAGCAGTCATCACTTGTTCAGTGGTATGGAATACAGCGAAAATCACGAGCAAATAAAAGAGTGGATGCCATTGATTATGAATGGCCGCAATGAAGACGAACCAGTAGCCGCCACGAATATGCCGCGCGGCAGCGATGTCGACTTTGGCTCTTTAGCGCGCCACATGATCGAGCATTTACAAGGCCAGGAAAACTTTGAATTACTGCTTAACCATAATGTGGAAGATTTAAAGAAAAGCAGCCAGGATGGTTGGTCAGTATTGGTTAAAAATCGAGACACTGGCACCGAGACCCGCATTCGTTCTAAGTTTGTATTCTTGGGTGCGGGCGGTGGTGCATTGCCGCTTCTACAAAAATCCGGCATTCCAGAAAGCAAAGGCTACGGCGGTTTTCCTGTGAGTGGTCAGTGGCTGGTATGTGAAGACAAAGAAGTAGCCGAGCAACATTTTGCTAAGGTCTATGGTAAGGCCGCCATAGGTGCGCCGCCAATGTCAGTACCCCACTTAGATACACGTGTTATTGATGGTAAAAAAGCCTTGTTGTTTGGTCCGTTCGCCGGATTTACTACCAAGTTTTTGAAGAAGGGTTCTGTTATGGATTTGCCTGCTTCAATCAAGGGCAATAACTTAAAACCGATTGTGTCTGTGGGCATGAACAACATGGACCTTACTCGCTATTTGATCAGTGAAGTTTTTCAATCTAACCGTTCGCGTATGAATTCTTTACGTGAGTACTTCCCTGAAGCCAAAGACGAAAACTGGTCATTGGCCAGCGCCGGTCAGCGTGTGCAAATCATCAAGAAAGATGAAAATGGTCGCGGCACCTTAGAATTTGGTACCGAAATCGTTGCATCTGAAGATGGTACTATCGCTTCTTTATTGGGGGCGTCTCCGGGTGCATCCACCGCAGTACAGGCTATGTTAGATGTGGTTGAGAAGTGTTTTGCCGATAAATTAGAAAACGACGGCTGGAAAGACAAGCTAAAGACAATGATTCCATCTTACGGTGAATCCTTGATTGATGATGTGGAGCTGTTAAAGACGGTTCGTAAAGACACATTAAAGGTATTAAATCTAAACCCTTAATATCCAGCTATTTACTGCATGGCAAGGCTGTGCAGTAAATAGGTTTCTGCTTATTTCCAATATTCATAATTAGCCGCTCTTAATCCACTAGCCTTCGTTATATCCCTCAATTAGCTACCCCCAATTGAATAGACCGAGTCCGTCAGTTTTATAAAATACTCTCTATAATTGTATAAGACGCTTTGTTCCAAAATGTGCGCCTGTTCACATTGCATATTTTAGGTACAATGCGGCAAGTTTTAATTGGCAATCCAATTGAAAGGCCTTAATAAGGCGGATATTGAGCACCTTAGTTTCAAGTATTGGCTCTAAGCTTGCTTTATCGAATGTACGTTTGGTTTGAACGGAATAAACATGTACCGAATAGTTATAATGTTGATGATCTTTTGCTTGGCAAAACCCGTAATGGCAGCTGAAGGTGAAAGTTTAAGTAAAGACCCCATGGAAACGTGGGGCTGGCGTGCCGCTATGCTCACAAGCTTAATGCTTACTATGGTGAGTAACCCTTTGCATGCTGACGAAGTCAGTGGCTCGTTAATGTCTGGCCCAGAGGTGGTGGGATTTAAAATGGCGTTTCGCTGGCACCCAGAAGAAACCATTGCCCATTTTGGGGATGTGCGTCTTAACCACTATTATTTGGTGGGTTACAACTATTGGCAAAGTTTGGATGTGGATGGGCAAGAAGGGGTTGTGAACGCGGTAGAGCTTATTCCGGTATTTCGGTTTAACTGGGGTGAAAAAGATCTCTTTAGTTTTGCTGAAACCTCTGTGGGGGTAAGCGTATTGTCGCGAACTGAGTTAAATGGTCGTCAATTCAGCACAAACTTTCAATTTTCTAATTCATTGGCAGTGGGTGGTTACTTCACGCCCAAAACCAGTTGGTCACTGCAGTTACAGCACTATTCAAATAATAGTATTAAGCTGCCTAACAACGGCATTAACTTTTATAATTTAAATATCGCTTATTTATACTAGTGTGAGACGTAATTTCTTTTTGCGATCCCTACCTTAAGCTTTATCCTTTAACTATTGGCTTTGTGGCTTTCAATGAAGGAAATAGCATCCACCACCGCTTGACGCACTCGGCGATTAATTTCCTCGTGTTCATGGGCCGACATATAAAACGCTAAATCCACTTCGTGACGAAAATAACGAGTGGGTAAATTATTAAGCGCAAGGCAGGCTAAATCCACCAGTTGCCCTTCGGTATACCCCTTGGGTTTGGCTATCAATTCCAAAGATTCAATTACCTTGAACTCATAATAGTTTTGAATTTGATCGCTGATGGCCATGGGTAATCTGCTCCTTTTTAAAAAAGTATAGACTAGGGTAGGCAATAAATTTTATGGATTTGTCATGGCTGGCGGATGTTGTAGGCGATGATGGCGAATAATGCCCAGTGTAATCATCAACTGGGCTAAGTAATAAGTGAGCATAATAAAAGGCCCAGCCAGAGCAAAAGGCTCAACAAACTTATTAATGGCAATTAACGAGTCACTCACCATAAATATTAGTGCCCCTAAGGCGACCCATAAAAACTGGCGGTCGTCTCTAAATCCGGCACAGACGGCCATGCTAGCAATAACCAGCAAGTAAATGCTCACCACTAGGGTTAGGTCTTGGGCGTGAGGCAAAATAAAGTAGCCCATGAGCAAAGTGTAAAGGGCCACTAAACTCAGCCAGGCAACCCCATTTTTAGAGGCTTTGAACTGTGTTATAAATAGTGCTGTGTAGAGCATGTGCGCCAGTAAAAATGCGCCCAATCCGGCTATAAACAATCCATGCAAACTGAGTAGTACATCCCCAGCTAAGGAACAGCTCAAGGCGGCCAGCATTAAGCTTTGCGTCCTACCTTGTAGAGACTTTTTTACCAATAGCATAAGTAAAGCGATGGGGATAATTTTAGGTAGCCACTCAAAAGGCAGGTTCGTAAAGGTACGGATCACTACATAGCTTAACGATGAAACCACAAACGCCAGTAGCCAGTATGTAAATGCCTTGCCAGTCATGACTCTGTCCGTAGAAAATTGAGTCTTGATGGTAATGCAGTTACAGGTAAATAACTAAGTGCAAACAGGCCAGGCCATTTTTAGAGGGGTAAGGTAATACTAGCTTAATCGTCTTTAGATTTTTGCTGTGCCGCGCGCTTTTGATCGTCACTGAGTAAGGTGTCGAGCTTGGCTTCCAGTAAGAGTAAGCGCTCTTCAATAACACTTAACATTTTAATGTTATCCGCTTCTTGTTGACGTACATCGCTGTCATCTTCTGCCATAAAAAAGGCTGTGAAGCTGGCGGTTAACATCGTAAATAAGGCAATGCCCATTAAAATAAGCAGTGCAGCAAATACTCGCCCCGCCGTGCTAACCGGTACAACGTCACCATAGCCCACAGTGGTCACCGTGACCCACGCCCACCATATGCCATCAGCAGGGGTGTGCACGTTGGGGTCAATCAAAGATATTAAAGTGCCGCATACCAGTATCACCACAAAACTTACAAGTAATATGTGGCCTAAATGGTGGCGACCTAATACTTTTTTTATGGTGCTGGAGACTTGTATAAATAGGCTAAGCAAAATGAGTAAACGCAACGCCCTGAAGCTCGCGGCTTCGGGAATTAACCACCATAAAGCGGGAAAGGAAAAAGTAATAATAAACAGGTTAACCCAGTTAGAGGCTAGGTAACGCTTAGGGTTATTCACTAGGTATAAAAGCACTAGGGTTTCAGCACAAAAAAATCCCCAAATAACCCAGTCGCTAATAAAAGAATGTGGGTACTCACTGTTGGTACTTTTTAAATACCACTCGATGACAATCCATATTGCCAGCAACAGCATTGGGCCTTCAAATAAGCGGCCGGCTAAACGTGCCTTAGAATTTTCATCGCGGGCGACCCCCATTAAACCCAGTCTTTGTGTGAATGTCTTTTGGGTCATGGGCTACTTATCAAATGTATCGTGAGTCAATGCATTATATCTTAGCAGGCGCTGGCCTCCCAATCACCTAATGGGGAATCTATAGCACAGCCCTAAAAGACGATTATTGTTTCGTGGGTATTTCAATCTCATTTTTAGCTTCACTCCAGCCATCAAACCCTTGCTCAAGCATAGTGATGTTTTCAAAGCCCATGCGTTGCAATAAATCGGCAGCCAGTGTCGAGCGACCCCCATTCTTGCAATACACCACTAAGGCCTTATTAGGGTCTTGTAACGCAGGGTGATTACCCACCATAAACTCCAACAAACCTCTTGGAATGTGCACGGCGCCAGGCAAATGGCCCATATTAAATTCACCCGCTTCTCTTATGTCTAATAGTGTGGCGCCGCCACTTATTAAGGGCTGTACCTGATCACGGGTAATGATGTTTAGGTTGGCTCTTGCCTGTGTTATTAGGTCGTCACGAGTCAGTGCCATGGTAAGTCTCCGCAGTCTTTTTGTATATAAGGTTTAACTAATATAGTGCAATGCTGTGTAGGGTGCAAGCGTCGTATAGCTCAGCGTGTGGTAGCATGGGGTCATGGGGGAGTTATGTTTACAAAGAATGATTTAATGGCACTGGCTAATATGCCCATGCCTTTTGGCAAATACCAAGGGCGCGTCTTAATGGATGTACCTGAAGAATATTTATTGTGGTTTCAAGGTAAGGGCTTCCCTGAGGGGCGTTTAGGCATGTTATTGGGGTTATGCCTCGAAGTTAAAATTAACGGCCTAGAGTCTATCTTGGAGCCCATGCGCAATAAAACCCTAAGGCCTGCTTAATGCCGCTGTTGGATGTTTGTATTCCTAATTTAGAGAGTGACTTAGAGAGTGACCTAGGTTTTGAATACATAATAATAGAGAGTCGCAGAAAAACAGCGGCTATTCACATTACGCCAAAAGGCGTTCAAGTGCGTATTCCGGTGGGTGTTGATCACGAATGGGCCCGTGACTTTTTATCCAGTAAAAAAAATTGGGTAAGCAAAAAGCTTAACCAGCAACAAACTCACAGCAAGCGGGTACCCAAAATAGAAATAGGCAGTCAAATCTTGTTTTTGGGTACCTGGCGCACCCTTAAATATCAGCCAAGCACTCGGGGGGTATTACACGTTGAGCCCGGCGAGATTGTTTTTTTGGCCCCCAAAGAGCCCAGCCCCTCGCAGATGATGGCCACTATCATCGCCTATTTTAAGTGGCAAGCCAAAGAGTACATGATGCAAAAGACGTCTCAAGTGGTGCTGCAAATACAGCAACAAGATTGTTTTCAACAAGTGGCGTTTAGGCGCACCAAAAGCAAGTGGGGGCATTGTACTAGTACCGGTAAGATTCAATATAACTGGTTAATTATGGGCGCGCCCATAGAGGTGATTGAATACTTAATTTGCCATGAGGTCTGCCATTTACAAGAGCTTAACCACAGCAAAAAGTTTTGGGCGTTAGTGGGAAGTGTGTGCCCAGATTATAAACAGCAGCGCCAATGGCTTAAAGATAATAGCTTGGAATTGAGTTGGTGTTGATTGACTAGCTAGGCAGTTTAGCTTCAAAGGGTAATAGGCACTGGATCAATTAACGCGAGTTTTTGAATGCGGGTGAGTTTTTTTATGGCAGCTTCTCGCTTACAGGCGGCACTACGGTCGTCGCAATCTTCCTGATAAACCATAGTCACCGGACGACGTGGGCGAGTGTAGCGGGCGCCTTTTTTATTACAGTGATTATGCTCGTTAAGGCGGCGCTCAAGGTCAGTGCACACGCCTGTATATAAACTGTTGTCCTGGCAGTGCAGGATATAAACGAACCAAGCCACGTGTGAACTCTCTTTAATCTGTTTTACCAATGTTACTTTGGTGCCCTTAAAAACTTATCCACATACCAGCAACTGGCCTGAATAGTAAAGCCCTGTTGCTTAGCCCAGCTAAGGCCTGCCTCTACCAATGCTTCAGCGTGACCTTGGCCGCGCTGTCTAAAGGGCACAAAGGTGTGCTGAAAATCGATACTGTTCTCATCCAGTAAAGTGTAATCAAGATGAGCGGGCTCCTTGCTTAATGCAACGATGAAACGCTGTTGCTCGGGTTGATGCACAACCTTTTCCATAGAGAACTCCTTAGAAACCTTAGCCAAATGCCATGAGTCATTGTAACCTTAAAAGATATCCAGTTTGTTAAAAAAGGGGTCGACTAAAATGAGACCGCTATTAAAGGAGCCATTAATATGAAAAGGTTGTTAATAGTATTCCATGCTCCCTCCGAAAATACTCAGAAAATGCTAAATGCCATGGAGCAGGCGGTGAGTCAGGCTGGTTTAAAACAGGTTGAATGCGTGATCAAAGCGCCGCTACAAACTCAGCCGCAAGATGTTTTAGACTGCGACGCCATTATACTGGGAACCACTGAAAACCTAGGGTATATGAGCGGGGCCCTAAAGGATTTTTTTGATCGTTCATATTACCCTTGCCTCGAAGAAAAGCAGGGATTGCCGGTAGCGGCTGTGGTGCGCGCGGGCCAAGATGGTACGGGTACCTGCAGGGCTCTTAAGACCATTTTAACCGGCTTGAAATGGCGTTGGGTGCAGGAAATAGTTTTGTGCAAGGGGCCATGGCAAGAGGGTTTTGTGCAAGACTGCCAGGATCTGGCCGAGGCCATGGCTGTGGCGCTAGATGAAGGCATGATATAAAAATGTGTTGTTGGAGTTTTAATTGATTCACGTACATGTACTAACCGGCTTTTTGGGTGTGGGTAAAACCACCACACTTCAGCACTTCATTGCGCAAAAGCCCAAAGGTGAAAAATGGGCAGTATTGCTTAATGAGTTTGGTAAAACCGGGCTAGACAGTGACTTGTTACACTCTGGTCAATCAAGTGCTGGCCAATCAAATCCTAATAACGTGCATGTCAGTCAGGTAGCTGGCGGCTGTTTGTGTTGCGCCACGCCGTTGTTATTTCAAACGGCGCTTAACAAAATAATTCGTTTTGAAAAGCCCACAAGAATTTTTATCGAACCCAGCGGCCTGGGGCATCCAGATAAAATTATAGAGTTACTTAAAGAGTCGCAATATAAAAAAATCCTTAGTATAGAAGCCGTTTTAACCCTAATTGATGCCCGCCATTTACTAAATACACGGTTTCGTGAACACGAAATATACGCGCGTCAGTTGGCGGTGGCCGATGTGTTTGTGGCCAATAAAATTGAGCTAGCCAGTACTGAAGAGTTAGCGGCGCTTGATGTTTTACTAAAAAAATATCAGCGCCCGGGTATTAAAGTCAGTGATGGGCAAGTCCCTATAGAATATTGGCAAAAATCAGCTAAAAAAAATAGCGATCAAAAAAGCACTAGAATGTTACTCAATAAAACAGGGGCCGGAGGGACGTTTTTCACCCACACCATTATGTTGCATGCGGATGCGCCACTTAATATCAACAACGTAATAAGTTATTTGAAGGGTTTGAAACTCGTCAGAGTTAAGGGTTTATTGCCCAGCAAAGACGGAGCCATATTAATCAACGGCGTGAATCAGGATATCAGCGTACAGCCTAGCCCGTTTGAAAGTAATGCATCTAAAAGTCCTGTGTACCGTTTAGAAATTATTTTTGATGAAAAGGTAGATGTTACCCATATTGAAGAGAAAATATTGACCTGTATTGATGATTAATACAACAGCCTTACTATTTAAATCTGCGCAAACCGCACAATTAATAGTGCACCTGCACCCATTAACAATGCACACGCCACATGAAAATAACCACCCAGCAGGCTCGTTAAGCGCAGGTAGGCTTCGCTGGCACATTTGAGTTCAGTTAAGTCAGCCTGAGTTGCCAAGGATTTACAAATAATGCTGCCGTCTCGCATGGGTTCTAACCAAATTTTCCCCTGACGTTTACCACGATAAAAACCAGGCATCAATGATACGTCTTGAATAAACTGTTTCATGTTAGGGCTCCTGTTTATTATATTTGTAGTGTTATTGTCCCAAAGAGTGCGCCAAGCAACAGGGGCCTAAAGTCATAGATCCCTATGTAATTAGAGTAAATGTTCAGGGATTGGCATTTTTACTTTAGAGGAACCTTACTATCTACTCATGGTCATTGAATAGAGCGGCTAATTTCCGTTAAACTGGTCAGGCACCGTTAATGGCCAGTTAACACACCCATCACATAAAAGGCACATTGTGAGCAGAGCACTTGTTTTCATATTGATCACTATGTTGGCAGCCCAGAGCCTGGGCATGTCAGCTACTATGGTGCCTGATATAAAAAGTGATATTACGTCTGCGTCTATGCCTTGCCACGAACCCACATTAGATCAAACATCCTCTATGGAGCAACAAGGCGCCATGAGTGACTGCTGCGATCAAGCCGATTGCAACTGCTGTTGGGGCTGTGGCGGCCTGTTAAATGTACAATTAAGTGTTAACCCTAGCCCGCCCCCTTTTAGCGTTGTATTAAGCGTGCTTCACGACATGCCACGCCGCGTTATGCAAAGCCTATATCGCCCTCCCACGTTCGCTTAACACACTCCAATTACGTCTATAATTTGTAGTAATGCCTTATCGAAGTACTCGATAAAGCGTGTTAAGTGAGAATCGTATGAATATTCAAAAAGTAATATTGCCATTATTGGCATTTATAACAGGCGGCGTGTTGTCGGCTGTATACCTGTCTGCGGGTTTAAGTGCGGGTGATGGCAGCGATTCAGCCATGAAGGCTGAAAAAAAGCCCTTGTATTGGGTGGCACCCATGGATGCAAACTTTCGCCGTGATGAACCGGGCAAGTCGGCAATGGGCATGGACTTAGTGCCTTTTTATGGTGATGACAGCAGTAAAAGTCTGGCCGCGGGTACGGTAAGCATTTCGGCACAAACTGAAAACAGCCTTGGGGTAAAAATTGCTAGGGTTGAACGCCAAGATATTCATCGCAACATTCAAAGCATGGGTTTTTTACAATACGACGAATCCAGTATTCAGCATTACCATGTGCGCGTAAACGGCTGGTTAGAGACCCTTTACATTAATAGCGTGGGCGACAAAGTAAAAAAGGGCCAAAAATTATTTGACCTATACAGCCCAGAGCTTGTGTATGCCCAAGAAGAATATGTGGCGGCCATGTTAACCAACAATAAAAGTCTTATGGAAGCAGCCGGTTTGAAAATGCGTGCATTGGGCATTAGCCAGCGCCATATTGCCGCACTTGAAAAAGATAAAAAAGTAAAACAATTCCTAACCTACCGTGCAATTCGATCGGGTTACATCTCAACGTTAAATGTACGCCAAGGCATGTACATTCAACCGCAACTTGAAATTATGGGTACGGGTGATCTAGATACTATATGGGTTATTGCCGAAGTGTTTGAACGCCAAGCCAGTTGGTTAGAAACCGGCGCCGAGGTTGAAATGACATTGGCCGCGTATCCCGGTCGCAAGTGGTTTGGAAAAGTAGATTTTATTTTCCCTGTGTTAAATAGTGAAAACCGCACAGTGCAAGCTCGGGTTATATTTAAAAACAAAAAGCGTCTATTAAAACCCAACATGTTTGCCCAATTAGAAATTACCGCCAGTGCGGTAAATGATGCACTTGTTATTCCCAGCGCCGCCATTATCCACAGTGCCAATATGCAGCGTGTGGTACTGGCTTTGGGGGACGGCAAGTTTCGTTCGGTGAAAGTTCAAACCGGTATTGAAAGCAATGGTCTCACGCAAGTAACTGCTGGGTTAGATGAAAACCAGCAGGTAGTGCACAGTGCACAATTTTTAATCGATAGTGAATCCAGCGTTAACGCCGATTTATCTCGCATGCAACATGAAATGCCCGCTGCAGGCATGGCCATGAGTGTGGCTATGAATGAGCCTAGCAGCCGAGTCTGGGTGTTGGGAAAGGTCACCGTATTAGAAGGCAAGCATGCCTTAAAGATACAACACGACGCCATTGATGAATGGGCTTGGCCTGAAATGAATATGAGTTTAAATATTCAACAAGATATACCCATTGATCATTTACAAAAGGGTGATGCCATAGGGTTTTGCTTAGACAAAATGCCCGATGGTGAATACCTTATTACCCACATAGAAAAACAGTCTGCCGACTCTTCAGTGATGGAGATGAATCATGATTAAAAAAATTATCCAGTTGTCGGTGGAAAACCGCTTATGGGTTGTACTCATTAGTCTGCTCTTTATTGCGGTGGGTGTGTTCAGCGTAAAAAACACGCCGGTAGATGCCATCCCAGATTTATCGGATGTTCAGGTGATCGTTAAAACCTCTTACCCTGGTCAAGCACCGCAAGTGGTGCAAGATCAGGTGACCTATCCATTAACCACCGCCATGTTAAGTGTGCCTAAGGCCACCACCGTAAGAGGATTCAGTTTTTTTGGTGACAGCTATGTTTATATTATTTTTGAAGATGGCACCGATATGTACTGGGCGCGTTCTAGGGTGTTGGAATACCTGTCACAAGTCACCAGTAAATTACCCGCCGCCGCCAAACCCGAACTAGGACCTGATGCCACCGGCGTAGGTTGGATTTATAACTATGCATTAGTGGATAAAACCGGCAAACACGATCTAAGTGAATTACGTAGTCTGCAAGATTGGTTTTTAAAATTTGAATTGCAAGCGGTGCCTGGTGTCTCCGAGGTAGCCACTGTGGGTGGTATGGTACGTCAATATCAAGTGCAAATAGATCCGCTTAAATTACGTGCCTATGGCATCCCGTTAAATCATGTACATAACGCCATAAAAATGGCCAACAGTGAAAGCGGCGCATCGGTCTTAGAATTGGCCGAAGCCGAATACATGGTGCGTATTAATGGCTACATTCAAAATGTTGAAGACATTAAAAATATACCCTTAGGTGTAAATACCAAAGGTTCGCCCTTGTTATTGGGGGACATTGCACTGGTGCAAGTGGGCCCACAAATGCGCCGTGGCATTAGTGAATTAAACGGCGAAGGTGAAGTGGTGGGGGGCATAGTGGTTATGCGTTTTGGTGAAAACGCTCAGGCCACCATAGACTTAGTGAAAGAAAAAGTAGCCAGTTTAAAATCCAGCTTGCCCGCAGGCGTAGAGATTGTGGTGACCTACGATCGCTCTAATTTAATTCAAAGCGCCATCGATAATCTAATGGAAAAACTAGCCGAAGAATTTATCGTAGTAGGCCTTATATGCATGCTATTTTTGTTTCACTTTAGATCATCCTTAGTGGTACTTATTAGCTTGCCAGTGGCCATTTTAGGCGCCTTTATTATTATGTACTTGCAAGGTGTTAACGCCAATATTATGTCCCTAGGCGGTATTGCCATTGCCATTGGGGCAATGGTGGATGGCGCCATCGTGATGATTGAAAACTTACATAAACACTTTGCCCGGCAAACCGTTACCCATAAAAATCGCTGGCAAATTGTCATGGAATCGTCGTTAGAGGTGGGGCCAGCGTTGTTTTTCTCGTTACTCATTATCACCTTAAGCTTTTTACCTGTGTTTACCTTACAGGCACAAGAGGGAAGATTATTTACGCCGCTGGCACTCACTAAAACCTATGCCATGGCCATGGCGGCTGCCTTGTCCATTACGTTGGTACCGGTATTAATGGGGTATTTTATTCGCGGTAAAATTGTGCATGAAAAACATAATCCGCTAAACCGGGTATTTATATTTTTATATCAACCTGTTATTAAGCGGGTTTTAAAATACCCTAAATGCGTTTTGTTAATGGCATTTGCATTGGCCGCCAGTGCCATTTACCCCATACAGAATACCGGCAGCGAATTTATGCCGCCGTTAGATGAAGGGGACTTAATGTATATGCCCACTACCTATACCGGTATTTCAATTGGTAAGGCGCGACAACTATTACAGCAAACCGATAAAATTATTAAAACCATACCCGAAGTGAAAACCGTGTTTGGTAAAATTGGACGGGCAGAAACGGCTACCGACCCAGCACCCTTAACCATGATTGAAACCGTGATTCAATTTAAAGACAAAAGCCAATGGCGAGAAGGCATCACCAGTAAAGATATTCAAGATGAACTGAACGAGAAAATACGTTTTCCCGGTTTAACCAACGCCTTTGTTATGCCCATTAAAACCCGCATAGATATGCTGGCCACCGGCATTAAAACCCCAGTGGGCATTAAAATAGCAGGCCCCAGTTTAAAAACCATTGAAGGCATTGGGCAGCAATTGGAAGTTATTTTACAAGACGTGCCAGGTACTCGCTCGGTGTACAGCGAACGTGTGGTGGGCGGGCGTTATATTAAAGTGGATATTGATCGCGCTAAGGCGGC
>MAAA01025629.1_pt1 | contig 12676 bp, 10 predicted proteins | sample 1115971 | NCBI WGS metagenome assembly MAAA01 (sample SAMN04961123, study PRJNA320927) | seawater metagenome | isolation source: sample BD02T6 sea water enriched with oil for 6 days | place: USA:Gulf of Mexico | collected 2013-07-27 | reverse complement strand
GGTTCTAGCCGAGAACTGTTAAAATCTAAGCGACATGCCGAAGATAGGGCTGAGCAAGTAGAAATTAAAAACAATAAACTGAATGATGCTATTGGCCAGCTTAAAGAGGCACAGAAAATTCTGGTAGAGTCGGAAAAAAATGCCGCATTAGGACGATTGGTAGCAGGTGTGGCTCACGAAGTTAATACTCCACTAGGCATGACTGTGACGGCTGTGAGTTACTTAGAAGAACTTACAAAAAAAGTACAGGCAAGCTTTGATGAAAAGTCATTGTCAATCAGTGAGATGAATAAATTTTTAAATGAAACCAAAGAATCAATTGGTATCGCGAGTATTAATTGTCAGCGGGCAGCCGTTATTATTAATAACTTCAAACAAGTCGCTGCTGACCAAACGGCCTTTGATTATCACGATGTGGATCTTTACTCATATTTAGATCAGGTTGTTAAAAGTGTTACACCGGAATTTAAAAAACGCCCCATAAGCGTGGAGAATATTTGCGATTCTAATATTAGGATATTCACATTGCCAGGAGCGCTAGCGCAGATTATTACGAATTTAATCATGAATTCGCTTATACATGCTTACGATCAAGAACAGGAAGGTATTATTAAAATATCAGCCAAACGTAAACATGACAGGGTGTTTATTTATTATGAGGATAATGGCAAAGGAATTTCAAAAGAGAACATAGTTAAAATGTATGAGCCTTTTTTCACGACTAACCGCAGCGGTGGGGGGACCGGGTTAGGTATGCATATCGTATTTAACTTAATCACTAATGCTTTGCAGGGGACTATAGCGTGTCATAGTGAGATAGGGCTTGGAACACGTTTTGAGATTGATATTCCCTTAGTATATGACGTTAATAGCCCAAATAACTCCATATAAGCAAGGTTTGTAGTTAGCTCGCATGTGGGTGGGCTTAAAGGTAAAGGTAAAGGTAAAGGTAACTATAGTGTATTACCGTTACAGGGGTAGCATGACACTAAGTCTAAGTGCGCCAAACTTTAACAGGCTTGTAAATTACACGGACTAAACTGGCAATCAATCTTATCTCGGCCTATATTAGTTACACGCGAAATCATCAATGACTTGTAGAATAATAAGGTGGGCGACACAAATGAATACAAATGTACTTCAAGAGCTTTCAATATTGTCTTTATTTGACCAATCGAGTTTCCAAGAAGGGCTTAAAGTTCATGAGCATGGGGCCACAGAGGAAAATGTTGCTGCTGCAAAAAGGCTGTTTGATAAAGGCTTAGTCACGCAGATAGATGGCGGTTACTTAACCAGTTTAGGTAAGGATGCTGTAGAGCAACTTCAAGACCTATTGTTAATGCTTAAATAGATCGGCTAAATAGTAAAAAATGCTCTTTACTGACCCAAACCCCACTACGAGTGGGGTTTGTCGGTTTTTAGCTAGGTTAAACCCTAAGATCTCGGTAGGTAACCTGATAGCCACGCTCTTTATAAAATTTATAGTGCTGGCGAGTTTGCTTGAGCACCACCTCATCTTGAATCACTACCTCTAATACACGTTCAAAGCGGCTAAAGAAGTTGGGTTGCGGGCTACTTAAGTTAATGAGTACATCGTGATGATGATCTGGATGTTCACCCCAGCCAATTTGTACTTGGACTTGAGGCTGTTCTAGGTCGCCAATAATGTTGTGAGGAATAAAGGCTTCACCCTTGAAGCTCCACAATAATTCGTCTAATTGCTTGGCATCATCTTGGTTGCTGGTGTGAATATAGATGTTACGGCCCTCACCATAAACCTTGCTCACTAGATTACAGACAAAACGGTGGCGATCAGTGGTTTGGGTCTGCCCTAAAATGTAAAAATCTATGGTGGTCATAATTTCGCCAAATAAAACGTCAATTCGCGCAAAATGGAGCAAATATAAGGGTTTACGCTGTTATGTAAAAACTTTACCTGATTATTATACGATCAGGTAAAACGTAACGAGCACAAGGTTGGGCGAGTATAAGGCTTAGAAGTGATATTCTCTAGGGGTGGACGTTAGGTTATTTACCACATAGATCGGCTAGGTCGGAGTGGGTATAAAGCCCGCTGCACTTCGGGTAGCGCGTATTCGATTTACAGGGGGATAGTCCAATTTTGATATATGCCCTTAAGTCGTAAAGCCTGCAAAACGTTACGCAATTATCTTAAGTGCGCTTAATCGTATTTTTAAATCATGCCAGTCTAGTTGCCCCCTTGTTTATGGCGGCCGTACTGCTGCATGCCTTGTGGCACCTCAGTTACTTGTGTTTGGCCACAAGGGCCGATGCATCAGAGCATGCTCTCAGGTTTAATTGCCATTACTCGCCAAAAGGCGAATCGTAGCAGCACTTTTTACGTCTAATAAGCCTTAGTGGCTTACAAAAATAGTCTACCCTTATATTTACCCCATGAATTTTGTAAATAAGCGGTGTTGGATATGCAACATCGCTTGCAAGGTCATGTGTCAGTCGATAATTAGAGTGCATAAATATCTACTACTTTTTCAGTGGTTTCTTGACCTCTAGCGGCGCAATCTTTACCTTTGCGTAAAACTTCTTGAGGATGTCCCATGCCTGCCCCAGATATCGATTACAGCCGTAATATTAATAAATTTTCTAAGTTGGTGGTGCGTAATAAATGGCAGGTCAAAGTGCTGCCTAAATGGTGGCCCTGTGTCAAAGATAAACCCATTATTATCAGTGAAGGGGATTCTTGGTTTGATTACCCAGCAAAAAGTTTAACCGATGTAGTGGGTGTTTTATTAAAATATACCGTTGGTTTGCAAAACTTTGGCATGGACAGTAATACCAATGTCATCGACGTGGTAAGCCGAGACAAAAAGCTAGATGCCTTATTTTTACGGCTAGAGCGCAGTGGTGACCATGCCACTGAGCTGGCGGCTAAAGAGCCGGATCAAAAAAATGGGGTTTGGGAAGATAAATTTCCCTCACAAACACTTTACAGTGCGTTGCAAAATAAAACCGTAGCTAAGTACGTAGATGCTATTTTATTAAGTGCCGGTGGTAATGATCTAGTAGATGCGGTGCGTCATGGGATTATTCTTGATTATCAACAGACTTGGTTAGACTCTCATCATAAAGATCAACTTGAAGAGGCGGCACAAAAAGTGGCTGACTATTACTTGCAAGCCTTGCTCTGTCGGGACGAATTTGCCCCTAACACACCCGTGCTGTGCCATAGCTATGCGTATGCCGTACAAGTAAGCCGGGGTACCACCACCCAGTTTGATTTTTCTGATGCCGGTAAGTTAATTGGCGCGTTAATTAAATTCTTGAAGCTGCAATGGATACAAGCGCCGCTTAAGGCCATTGGTATTAACCTAGATGATTTAGGAGAATACACAATTCAAAGTGACTCCAACCTGCATGAAACCTTTGATAAAAAAGGTTGGCCTAAAAATCCTGAGCATGCGCAGGGGGAGGGGGTGCACCCAGAGCGTGCGTTGTTCATAAAGTCTATGTTGGATACCTTGTATGAGGCCATGCAACGCTTACCCAGTGCCTATAAGGCAAAAACGGGTAATACATTAGTGGGTTTTGAATACCTAGATGTACGAGGAGAGGTGCAGGACCCTAAGTACTGGGCCGATTTTATTCATTTGAATGTGGATGGTTATAAGCTAGTGGGTGGTAAGTTTGTGGATAAAATAATGAGCATGCTTAAGTCGTAGGGATTATAACGCTGCCCACATAGTATTCTATACAACCACTTTGAGGCCGCCGTCAACCCATCCTTGGGGGCTTGATTCGGCATTCATGCCTCAAACACCTCATAGTGATTGTACAAAATCTTAAGCTAGCGGGTTACGTAGACCGGCTTCTTAAATTGACACTGAAACAGTTATTTCAAAGTGGGCTTGATGGTGGGTTTATTGGTCACGAGGTGTTTGAGGCATCGATGCCGATTCAAGCCTATAGGGACATATTTACGGCGTCCTCATGAGTGATAAACTCATCATCACGCGAGCAGACTTATAAGCTTCTCATCTTACGCTAGACTAAAGATACTGAATGCCTAGGTACTATAATGCTTAAATCATTAATGCTGCTAACAATAGTAGTGGCCCTTATTACCGCCTGTACCATTTATTATCAGCCCCATGGCAAGCGCGGCGGTGGTGTAGTGATTAAATTACCAGACAAACCTGAAGTAAAACCCATGCCTGTGCCAGATGTGAATAAAAATAAAAAATCGGCAAATGAAACTAAAAGTAAGCCTAAACAGTCTTAATCTGTATAGCTATTGGTAGCTTTGTGCCATATTAAAACGATACCTGAGTAAAGTGGTTAAAATAACAACTAATGCGTTCAAAAAATGCGCACTTTCCTAATAAAAATTAAAATGGTGATTGCCTTTGTAAGGTAAGCATTCCAAAATCAAAACATAACAATAATAGAGTGGAATCATGACTGCGTTGCCACACATTGGGCTATTTTTAGCCTTGGCTGGGATGTTAACCGGCTGCCAACCTTCCACTTGGAACAACCCACATGCCTTGGTTGAACAAGAGCAAACTGTGTTGTATTCCAACTTTTCAGAACGTCCCAAACATTTGGACCCAGCTCGCTCTTTTAGCGCTGATGAATCCAATTTTATAGATCAAATTTATGAGCCACCACTGCAGTATCATTACTTAAAGCGGCCATATCAGTTGGAGCCTGCCACACTTACATCTATGCCCACTTTGAGCTACCTAGATAAAAACGGTAAAAAAATAAGCAAGTCGACTAAAAATCCAGCCTATAGCCTTTACGAGTTTGAAATCAAACCCGGTATTCAATATCAGCCTCATGCGGCTTTTGCTAAAAATACAGACGAAAGCTTTGCATATGACTTTGAAACTCCACAGCAAAGTGCTGCTTATAAGGTTTTAAGTGACTTTAAAAAAACCGGTAGCAAAGAATTAGTGAGTGATGATTACATTTACCAAATAAAACGTTTAGCTGACCCAAAGCGTTTGGCCCCGTTACGTGGTTTATTAAGTCAATATATAGAAGGCATGACCGAACTAAGTGCAGAGCTAGCCGAGCAGCGTAAATCCATGGCGAACAACGATTGGTTAGATTTACGCCAGTTTGAGATGAAAGGGGTTAAAAAAATTGATGATCATAAATTTAGCATTCGTTTAAAAGGTAAATACCCACAATTTAAATACTGGTTAGCGTTTCACTTCTTTGCCCCAATTCCTTGGCAGGTTGACCGTTTTTACCATTTGCCGGGTTTACCTGAGCGTAATATTAGTTTGGATTGGTATCCGGTTGGCACAGGCGCCTATCAAATGACAGAGAACAATCCCAATGCGCAAATAGTATTAGAGCGTAACCCAAATTTTCGTGAAGAATATTACCCCACACAAGGCGCTCCTGGGGATGAAGAGTTGGGGTTGTTAAAAGATGCTGGAAAACGCCTGCCGTTTATTGATAAGTATGTATTTCGTTTAGAAAAAGAAGCAATTCCCACCTGGACTAAATTTTTACAAGGTTACTATGATCGTTCAGGCATCAGCAGTGACAGTTTTGATCAGGCAGTATCGGTGCAGTCAGAAGGCATCAGTTTAAGTGAAGAAATGCAGCAAAAAAATATTGTACTGCAACAGGTAGTACGACCTTCAACATATTATATGGGTTTTAATATGCTAGATCCCGTTGTAGGTGGTTATGATGATCGAGCACGTAAGCTGCGCCAAGCCATTACGATTGCCTACGACACAGAAGAATATATTAAGATATTTATGAATGGCCGGGGTGAAACAGCCATGAGCCCGATTCCACCGGGTATTTTTGGTTATCAACAGGGTCAAGAGGGAAATCTTAAAACGGTATTTGATTGGGAAGGGGGCAAACCAGTACGCAAGTCTCTTGAATATGCCAAAGAACTGTTGGTACAAGCCGGTTATCCAGATGGGCGCGATGCCAAAACGGGTGAGCCATTAGTGATTAACTTGGATACCACCGCATCTTCAAGTTCTAAGGCCCGCTTAAGCTGGATAAAAAAGCAGTTTAATAATATAGGTTTGCAGCTAAATGTACGGGCCACAGATTACAATCGCTTTAAAGGAAAAATGGAAACCGCGAATGTCCAAATATATTTCTGGGGTTGGCTGGCGGATTATCCCGACCCTGAAAACTTTCTATTTTTATTATATGGCCCAAATGCTCAAGTGGACTCAAAGTCTGGAGTTAATTCCGCCAACTATAAAAATCCAAAATACGACGCATTGTTTGAAAAAATGCGCCTGCAACAAGATACTCCTGAGCGAGCGGCTACCATATCTAAGATGTTAAAAATTATTCAACATGACAGCCCATGGGGTACTGCCTATCACACCTACGATTTTGTGTTAGGCCATGACTGGGTGGGCAACGACAAAATTCACGGCATCAGTAAAGTGGCGTTAAAGTATCGCAATATAGATGTAGTGAAACGGAACGAGATGCAGGCCAAATGGAACCAACCCAACGTGTGGCCCATGATCATTGTATTAATGGTGGTGGTGTTGCTTATTATTCCTGGCGTTATGAATTATAAACGTCGTCAAAAACGCACCATAGGAGGGTAACGAAATGTTAGCTTATATTATTCGACGTTTTCTTTACGCCATTCCCATTTTAATTGGTGTGAATGTACTCACGTTTGCCTTGTTTTTTATGGTGAATACACCTGATCAAATGGCACGAGTGCAATTGGGTGATAAGCATATTACCCAGCAAGATATTAATAATTGGAAAGCGCAGCGTGGTTACGACAAACCTTTATTTGTAAATTCACAAAAAGATGGATTGGCAGTCGTCACGGATACCATATTTTTTGATAAGTCCGTTAAATTACTGGCCTTTGATTTTGGCAAGTCAGATGAGGGGCGTAGTATTGGGGGGGATATTCAAGAGCGCATGTGGCCAAGTCTAGCAGTGCAAGTACCTACTTTTATTATAGGTATTGCGGTTAATATATTTTTTGCGTTAGTGATTGTTATGTTTAGGGCCAGTTTGTTTGAGTTTTCAGCCCTAACATTTTGTGTCATGTTGTTATCAATATCATCGGTTTTTTATATATTGGGAGGGCAGTTTTTCTTTGCCAAGATGTGGAGCCTTGTGCCTATATCGGGTTATTTAGGTGGGGCTGATGCCTTACGTTTTTTAATTCTTCCTATCATTATAGGTGTTATGGCAGGCATAGGTGCGGGTACGCGTATGTACCGCACTATCTTTATAGAAGAAGCCGGTAAAGACTACATGCGTACGGCCCGTGCTAAAGGGGTGTCGGAGTTAAATTTATTGTTTAAGCACTTATTGCCCAACGGCATGATTCCGGTACTAACCGGAGTGGTGGTGGTGATTCCCCAGTTATTTATGGGCAGCTTATTAATGGAATCATTTTTTGGCATACCCGGGCTTGGCAGTTACACCTTAGACGCTATTCAAGCGCAAGACTTTGCAGTAGTGCGCGCCATGGTGTTCTTAGGCTCAGTGCTGTATATCATTGGTTTACTGTTAACGGATATTTCGTATACGTTAGTGGATCCTAGGGTGAAGTTATCATGATAATTATCATCGAAATTTTAACCGTAAACGGCACACATAATCTGCCCATGAAAATGTTAGGGGCGTTATTATGATCTTGCCGGTATTTTTATGGAGTGATTTATTAATTTATACGTTAATTGCCTCGGTAGGACTATTCCTGTGGCAATTACGTAAAAACCCACAAGCTAAAAAACGTTGGAGTGGGGTCTTTTCCAGTAAGGTAGGCATGGCTAGCTTTATTGTGATTTTGTTTTATATATTAATTTCGTTACTGGACTCCATTCATTTTCGAGAACCGCTACCCCAGTTAGAAGGTTCACCCCATCAGGAAGTGGCCTACAGCTCTGATGTGAAATCAGTATTGGATAAAGTATTAGTTCGACTTAACAGTCGTAACGAAAGTACTTATTCAGCCCCTTTCTCGTTACATTCATTTGCCAAAGAAAACATGACCGATGCCAATGGCAGTGTTTATCGCGATTATCCTCGCCTGAAAAATGGTGGCTCTCACCTTAAGGAGGCGGATGAACGAGCTTGGGATGTTTTATGGCGCAGTATTCTGGCCATTGTTATAGGTTTGATTATTGCCGCCATTCCTATTGGTTTGCATATGCAATATGTCGCTAGGATGAAGGCAAAAGGTCTAGGTTCTAGTCACTCTATCCCTTGGCATGTGGCGTATATATCAGTGACACTAATTAGTATTATTGCTTGCTGGATGTTATCCCTAAGTGAGTTTTACCATATATTGGGCACCGATAAAGTAGGTGAAGATGTTTTATATCAAAGCATAAAGGCTATACGTACCGGGGTGTTAATTGGCACGTTGGCAACCCTAGTGACCTTACCGCTGGCCATTATTTTAGGCATCAGTGCTGGTTACTTTAAAGGCTGGGTCGATGATGTGGTGCAATATATTTACACCACCCTCAGCTCCATTCCAGGCATACTATTAATTGCCGCATCCGTGTTGTTAATTGACGTGTACATAGAAACCCACAGTGAACAGTTTAATTTAACCACCCTAAGAAGTGATTTTAAATTTTTAGCATTGTGTGGGATTTTAGGTTTAACCAGCTGGACCGGGTTGTGCCGTATGTTGCGTGCCGAAACGTTAAAGGTGAGCCAGCTTGATTATGTACAGGCAGCCCATGCCTTTGGAGTGAGTCATCGTCGTGTCATTGGTAAACACATACTGCCTAATGTTACTCATCTTATTTTAATCGCCATTGTTTTAGACTTTAGTATGTTTGTATTAGCCGAAGCCGTGTTGTCCTATATAGGGGTGGGAGTTGACCCTGACATGTACAGTTGGGGCAACATGATCAACGCGGCGCGTTCGGAACTCTCACGGGACCCAGTAGTTTGGTGGTCGGTGAGTGCGGCCTTTATTTTAATGTTTACCCTGGTTTTGGCAGCTAATTTGTTTTCAGATGAAGTACGTAATGCCTTTGACCCCAATACGGCTAAGGGAGACGCGTAATATGAAAACGTCACAAACTGTCTTGTCAGTAAAAAATCTTCACGTACATGCAGGCTCTCTTGAATTAGTTAAAGGCGTTAACTTTGATATAAAACAAGGTGAAATATTTGCGTTAGTGGGAGAGTCTGGGTCAGGTAAATCGTTAACCTCTTTATCGATCATGCGTTTATTACCCGAAGTGTTAACGATTACTGCGGGTAGTGTGGAGTTTGCACAAACCAAATTATTTGAATTAACCGAAACTCAAATGAACAGTGTGCGTGGTAAAAAGATTGCCATGATCTTTCAGGAGCCGCAAACCTCACTAAATCCAGTGCAAACCATTGGTGTACAATTGCAAGAAGTATTAAAGCTGCATCAGCATATTGCTGAAACAGAATTACAAGAAAAATTAGTCGCGTTACTGGAAGAAGTGGGCATGCCAGATCCCATTGCTCGCTTGAAGTGGTATCCGCATCAGTTATCGGGTGGCCAAAAACAACGGGTGATGATCGCTATGGCGTTGGCCTGCGAACCTGAGCTGTTAGTTGCAGACGAACCCACCACTGCGTTAGATGTCACCATTCAACGTCAAATTTTAGAGCTGCTTAATAATTTACGAAAAAGTCGTAATCTCAGTGTATTGTTAATCACCCACGATATGGGGGTGGTCGCTGAAATGGCCGACACAGTGGCGGTCATGCAGCAGGGTGAAATAATAGAGACGGCAGATTGCCAAACATTTTTTGCTAACCCTCAACATGAATACAGTCAGCGCTTAATTAATTCATTACCCAAAGGTGATGACTTTATTGATGCGTGTGAAAGCGAGCCAATATTGGAAGTGAAAGATTTAAAGGTCTGGTTCGCCAAAAAGAAAGGTATTTTACAGCGCACTTTTGGCCATACTAAGGCAGTAGACGGTATTTCTTTTAGCGTACGCAAAGGTGAAACCTTGGCGGTAGTGGGAGAGTCGGGTTCGGGAAAAACCACTATGGGAAAAGCTATCCTACGGCTAAATCCTGTGCACAGTGGCAGTATTATTTTTAAGGGTAAAGAGTTGAATGGTTTGTCCCATTCTGAATTTTTACCGCACCGCCGCGATATTCAAGTGATTTTTCAAGATCCGTTTTCGTCCATGAATCCTCGTATGAGTGTGCGCGAGATAATTGAAGAGGGCATGGTGAGCTTAAAAGTAGAAACCAGTGCGATTAAGCGTGAAAAAATTATGTGTGCTTTATTAACCCGCGTGGGCTTAGAGCCCGATCATTTAGACCGTTACCCCCATGAATTTTCCGGTGGGCAACGTCAGCGTATTGCTATTGCCCGTGCGTTAGCAGTGAAACCACAATTGATTATTTGTGATGAACCCACATCGGCTTTGGATGTCTCTATTCGCGGCCAAGTATTAGAATTATTAAATGAGTTACAGCAAGAGACAGGAGTGTCTTTGTTATTCATTACCCATGATCTTTCAATAGTGCCACACCTTTCGCATCGTGTAGCCGTGATGAAAGATGGGGTGATTGTAGAGCAAGGCACCACTGAACAAGTAATGAAAAACCCTCAACATGAATACACGCAGGCATTACTAAAGGCGGTGCCTGCGATTTACGCTTGCTAAAGATGTTTAAGAGTATTGAGCTCGTTGCTCTGTAGAATGGTCAAAACGAATATCCCATTTACTGGCCCCGCTGCGTCCGTGCGACAAAGGCCAACAAATGGGATATTCGTTTTAACTGAATATTTTTTAAATCCTGCCTAAATAATAATCTTCGCTAAACCCGTTTCAGGTTTTTAACCACTGACCTTTGTCGCAGGACGCAGCGGGGGAAGTGGTTAGAAAGCTGGAGTGGGTTAATCAAAAGCGTAGCGATACAATTTCGCGGAGCATATTCAGATTTTTCTACTTGGCTTTGACAACATCCATGTAGTCGTACAATTTTAACTTTCATTGATGAGAGTAGCGCCCATCCTTGGGCATACCCTTAAATTTGCTCCTGCAATTTTAGGATACCGCCCATCCTTGGGCATATATGCTCCTTCGCATCCCTGCCACCGCGTTATACCGTCCCTCCTGAACATAAAAAAACCGCCGCTATTATTAAATAGCGGCGGTTTCTTTTTGGTTTTTCTAAGGGCTATTTACGCTTTAGCCGCTAAATAGTTAACCAATAAAGGCACGGGACGACCGGTAGCGCCTTTGTTTTTACCGCCACTGTTCCATGCCGTACCGGCAATATCCAAGTGTGCCCATTTTTGGCCTTTAGTGAAGCGTGATAAGAAACACGCGGCGGTCGTGGCACCGGCTAAACGACCGCCAATATTCGCAATGTCGGCAAAGTTACTGTCTAGCAACTCTTGATATTCTTCTTGTAACGGTAAGCGCCAAGCGCTGTCGCGACTTATCTCACCAGCCGCTAATAAATCTGCCGCTAAGTCTTCGTTTTCGGTAAATAATCCTGAATTCACGCCACCCAATGCCATCATGCAGGCGCCGGTTAAAGTGGCTATATCAACAATGCTGGCAGGCTTATATGTGTCTATGGTGTAGGTTAGGGCGTCACACAATACTAAGCGACCTTCGGCGTCAGTATTTAGAATTTCGATGGTGGTGCCGTTCATGGCGGTAACGATGTCACCAGGTTTACTGGCGTGCCCAGATGGCATGTTTTCGGCAGCTGCCACCACACCCACGAAGTTAATGGGTAAATCTAATTGAATCATCGTAAGCACTGTGCCCAATACCGAGGCGGCGCCACACATATCGTATTTCATTTCGTCCATACCGGCGCCTGGCTTCAAGCTAATGCCGCCCGAGTCAAAGGTCACACCTTTACCCACTAACACATGAGGCGCGTCACCTTTTTTACCGCCCATGTACTCCATGCAAATGATTTTGCCTGGCTCAATGGATCCTTTAGTGACGGAAAGAAAAGAGCCCATGCCCAGTTCTTCCATTTTGTCTTCATCTAATATGTGAGTCGTTAGTTTGTCACTTAAAGTGGCTAACTTATCGGCTTCGTCAGCTAGGTAAGATGGCGTGGCGACGTTTGGCGGTAAATCGCCTAACTTTTTGGTAAAGGCCATGCCTTTGCCCACGGCCTGGCCAAAGTCCAGCTGAACTTGTTTGTCGGCTGCAGCCACTACATTTAAGGTTTGAATGGTGGCGGGTTTATCGTCTTCGTTTTTACTTTTGCATTCATCGAAGTGATACAGGGTGTTTTGGAACGCTTGCGTTAATTGGCGCAGGGCCCAGTCTTGGTTTTGTTCTTGTACTTCGACACCGGCTAAATCAATAAGAGCATCAAGGGCAGCACTGGCTTTTAAAGTTTTGGCGGCAGCGTCCACTGATTTAATAAATGCGCTGGCAGTCATGGGAAGCTCACCCAATCCCATTAAAATAAGGCGTGGGCCGCCAGCTACAGGAATTATTTGGCAGTCGCCAGGCTTGGCCTTAAAATCATTACTGCTTAATATTTGTTCAATAAAACCGTTTAAATTTTTATCCACCGCTTTTGCAGGTGCTAGTTGTTCACCTTTACTGGTTAACGGGACAATAATAGCCTGACCGCTATAATCATTTAGACTGGCTTGAGAAAGTATAAATTGCATTGAAGCTCCATGGTTTTCAAAACGCTTTAAAAACATAAGCGGGCTAAG
>MAAA01014328.1_pt1 | contig 12680 bp, 12 predicted proteins | sample 1115971 | NCBI WGS metagenome assembly MAAA01 (sample SAMN04961123, study PRJNA320927) | seawater metagenome | isolation source: sample BD02T6 sea water enriched with oil for 6 days | place: USA:Gulf of Mexico | collected 2013-07-27 | reverse complement strand
ATACCGCCAGTTACACCAACAGTTGTTAGGAAGATAGGTGCGATACCGTTAGTACCGGCAACAACAGGTGCGTTGTTAATAAATGGGATGTAAGGGGAAGTCTTCTGACCCGCCCAAAGGGCTACGTTGTTAACACCAGACATACGCGAAGAACCCACGCCCATAGTGCCTTTTTCAGCGATCAACATAACTTTAGCGTTAGGGTGTTTCTTACCAAGCGCGATAATTTCTTGCTGTGCTTCAGGAGTGATCATGCACTGGCCGTGCAATTCACGGTCGGCACGTGAGTGAGACTGGTTACCTGGAGAAAGAAGGTCAGTAGAGATGTCACCTTCAGCTGCGATGTAAGTAACAACGTCGATTTTCTCGTCGATTTCAGGAAGCTTAGTGAAGAACTCAGCTTTCGAGTAGCTCTCTAGGATGTCCTTGGCGATGGCATTGCCTGCTTTGAAGGCATCGCTAAGGCGAGAGGTATCGGCTTCGTATAGAAATACTTGAGACTTAAGAACTTCGCCAGCCGCTTTAGCGTTGACGTAAGCGTGATGTCTAGTAGCGCTTCAACAGAAGGACCGCCTTTCATGTGAGACAGTTGCTCAAGAGCGAACTGGGCAGAAATCTCTTCTACTTTCTCTTGGCCAAGTACGATTTCTTTTAAGAAAGCCGCTTTAACGACCGCCGCTGGAGTTGTACCAGGAATCGTATTGTAGATGAAGAAGTCTAAAGAAGCAGTGCGGTGTTCATTGCCAGTATCTTTAATCTGAGCGATGATTTCAGCTAACAGGTCGCTGGCATCAATTGGCTTTGGGTTCAAACCAAGGTCGTTTTTACGAACAACGATTTCTTCTAGGTATTCTGTATACAAGCTCATACGAATCTCTCACTCAAGTTATAATAATGACGATCAAATAAACGCTTTCAGAAGCCGTTTCATCCCCGCTCACTAGCGCGGCTTTCCAGCAGATTGATTAAACGTTCATCATCTGCCGAGGTGTAACTAACTTAATAGGGGGTGCGGTTTGATCGCATGGATAGAGGCTTGGCTCAGAACGTTTTGACACGTATCTGCCGGGCTTCTAACACAGTTTTTTCCTTATTAAGTTACCTGTGACTTATCATCGACAGGAGCTAGGTCGTAAGAAATACGGCCTAGCTTAAAAATAACGGGCGAATTATAGGTTAGATGGCCCTATAAATTAAGATTAAGCCTAGCTCATATGGCCATAAATACAGGTAATATTGCTTATACTGGGTATTTATTTAAATGATAGTGGTCAGTAATTCACCGTTTTTGTTGTGGTGACCGGGTATTGCACTGAAATAGGCCAGTAGTGGGCTAAAAGTGAGAGAGCGGTGCAAAAACAAGTCAGCAAGAGGGCGAGTGCCCCCAAGCGATTTTTGCTCTATTTTTGCTCTAAATACGGGTGAAATGTTAATCATTAGTTAGGCGTAGCTGAATCAAATAGGCTGTTTTTTGAAAGATTAAATATTCTCAACAACGTGCTCGTAAGTTTCAAATCTACGTTTAATAGCACGTACATAATTAACCGGCTCTTGCCCGCGAACATAGCCATATCGCGCTTTGGCCGCGTATTTTCGTTGCGACAATAACAGCATGGCCTTTTCAACATTGTTGAACCATACATTTTCTTTCCAGCCTTTTTGTTTGGCCAAGCGAATGGCGTCACGCACATGGCCAGCCCCTGCGTTATAGCTGGCTAGGGTGAACCAAATAAGCTGATCTTTATTGATGTTATGGTGCAGCATGCGTTGGCGTACCCAGTCCATATATTTAATACCTGCCCTAATTCCTGATTTAGGGTTGGTTACATCTTCTATGCCTAGTTCTTCAGCCGTTCTGGGCATCACTTGAAACAATCCTTTGGCCCCGGCCATGGACGTGGCCTTAGGGTTGAAACGGCTTTCTTGATGCATTTGCGCAATCATTAAACGCCAATCGAATTGATACTTTTTGGCGTATTTTTTTACCGTTTTATCATAGGGCGATAGGGTGCCGGTATTTTTTTGCTCGCTATAATCATTGTAATGTTTGTCCAGTCGGCGCTCGTTTTTAAAATACTTGTTGTAAATGACATTGTAAAACAAACCACGGTAATGACTTTTTATGAATGCGTTAGACTTATTAATAAGTTGTTGATGGCCTTTTTTTATGGCCCAGCTTTGCGGCTTGGGCTCCCCTAAAGACATAAAAGATTGGATGTCATCACGAAAGGTGAGCTCCATATCTACGATATGGTTATCGGCGATGGTAAGGTCATAATCACCATTGGCGATATTCTCTATAATGGTTTCGGTTTCTTGTGTTTCGGATACAGCTTTTAAAGACAGGTTACTCACCTTTTTTTGCAATTCTTGGGCGGTATGCCAGTAGGCGCTAGAGCGGCGTGCATGAATGGTGCGGCCCGCTAAATCATTAATATTTAATACTGGGTCTTCATCACTTTGGCCGATGAGCAGCTCAGATGCATAATGGTAAGGGCGAGAGAAATCAATGCCTTGTTGGCGGCGTTGCTCGGTAGGGGTTAAGTAGCCCAGCGCAATATCGGCTTTATCCTGAGTGAGATAATCCATCATGGCTGCATTGTCAGGTGCCACCACAATTTCGTACCTTAGATTATGTTCCTTAGCAAATTGCTTGGCTAACTCGTAGTTAAAACCTAATAATTCACCACGCCAAATATAATAAGACGACAGATTATTTCGCATAACAAATCGTATGGTGTTTTTTTGTTGGATATTTTTCCATTGGCTAGTCTTAGTTGCCGCTACAGAGGCTGCTGGTTTGCTAATTTTTTTCTGAACTAAAAACTCATTGAGGTTTTTTAATAAGTCTGTGTTTGTAGGGGCTACAGCCCAGGCAATGTTGCGCTTGCCACTTGCCTGTAGGCTAATTTTAACGTCATCACGATATTTAAGGGTTGAACGTAATAAGTTGCCATCCTGAATGGCTAAATCGTATTCGCCATTGGCTAGTCGATCATATATTTCTTCGCTAGAGAGGTCAGCTGGTATATAGCGAACTTTTAATTTTGGGTAGGCTTTCTTCAAACCTTGTGCGGTTTTTAGGTGGCTTTTACCTTTTTGTACGGCCACTTCACGCTGATTTAGTTGCTGGGCATTTTTTAGCTTTTTAGCGTTTTTACCCATTAATAAAAATTCATGGGTAAAAAGCAATGGAGTGGTGAAGGCAATACTTTTTTTACGATCGCGAGTAATCGTGAGGTTCGCTGAAATAACATCGCCCTTGCCTGCCAGTAACATAGGGATGAGTTGTTCAAAATCTTTTACATTGATTTGCTTAAGGGTCAGTTTGTGCTGTTGGCAATAACGTTGCAAATACTGAAGCTCTAAATCTAGCGGGTAGCCTGCTCGAGGTAAATACGTTTCATCACCGCTCCAAGACAATACTCTGAGCTCTTTTTGCTCGTTATCATCGGCCCATATTTGAAAGCTGATGACCATTAATGATAGAAGAGTCAAGTATCGAATAAGCTTTAACATAAGTGGCGCGCCATCTAAGGTGAATGGCGCTAGCTTAACATAAAGTTATGAATGCTGGTTTGTGTGGCTTCGCTTCCGGTGGATAATTTGAATGGAACGAGGGTATAGGGTTATTATATGGAACTCTGGGGAGTTGCTTTGGATAAAATGGGCCATGCTGATGGTTTATTTTTAACGATAATAAATATTAGGTATTCTGCGAGCAACCCCATTTTAATTTTAAGTGCATAACCGTGTGAGTGAATGTATGACTATTCGGCTTTTTGTCGTCACGCTAATGTTGAGTGGATTACCCTTAAGCGTATTTTCTGAAGATATGCAAAATAATAAACAGTTGTTTCAGCAAGGCATGAATAATACTGAAAAAACAAGAATAATGGGTGTTGAAAGCCAACAAAAAATTGATCAGCTAGCGAATGATCAGCAAGAATTGCTGGCTGAGTATCAGGCGTTATTGAAAAAATCAGAGTATCAAGAATCCTATAACAAAGAATTGAGCATACTTAAAAAAGAACAGACTCAAGAAATTATAAGTTTAAAACAACAGATTTCGGATATTAAGCTGACCAAGCAACAACTATTGCCATTATTACGAGAAATGGTGGCCACGTTAGAGCAGTTTGTACAGCTTGATTTGCCTTTTAAGCGCCAACAGCGACTCGCCAGTATTGATAAACTAAAGGCGCTTCTAAGCAGTAGTCGAGCCTCTATTTCTGAAAAATATCGCCGAGTGATGGAATTGTATCAAACAGAAAATGATTACAATTATAATCTAGAAGTATATCGCGAAAAGATATGGCTGGCAGAGGAGGCGTTGGCCGTACAGGTATTGCGTATTGGCCGCGGTAACTTATATATGCAAACCATGGATGGCCAAAAAAGCGGCATGTGGAATACTCAGTTAAAAAAATGGCAAGTATTGGATGGTCAATATCACTTAGCCATACGTAAAGCCATGCGCGTGGCGGATAAAAAGATGGCGCCTGAGTTATTGAGTCTACCTGTCAGTACTAAGTTTGCTCAAAGTCATGTTAGCCCGACAATTAACCCATAGAGGAGTGAACAGTATGTCTATGCGTATTGTTGTAGCAATAGTGTTGCTGCTTGGTTATCAACACGGGGTACAAGCAGAAGTAGAGCAGATGCCCGCAAAAGCAACCATGATTGATATTCAGCATGTTCTAGATTTATCCGCGCTTCTGCAGCGAACTGAATCTTTGCATGAAAAAGAAAAAGAAATTTATGTAAAGCGTGAAGCTGCTTTTTTACATGATAAAGATAAACAAAAAAGCCGGGTAAGTGTCGCCAAAAATGAATTTTTAGCGATTCAAAAGCGGGCTAACCCATTGTTGAAGAGCACTGAAGAGCAACAAAAAGAATTAGAATCTTTACAGCGTGATTTAAATGAACACAGTAGTGAATTGGGTGACATTCATAGTATTTATCGGCAATTTAGCGGTGACTTTATAGCCAGAATGAAGGATTCGTTAGTGCATGCTCAATTTCCAGAGCGTGATGCTCAATTATCGGTACTGCAAAACAAGCCGCAGTTAGCCAGCATGCAGGATATGCGTGCTATGTGGTTATTGTTAATGCAGGAAATGACACAAGCGGGGCAAAATACGGTATTTGAAGCCCGTGTTATTAACCCTCAAGGTAAAAGTCAAATACAAGATGTTATGCGCTTTGGGACATTTACGGCTTTTTCTAACGGCCATTTTTTACGTTTTATTCCTCAGAATCAAGAGCTGTTGACGATCAGTCAACAGCCATCCCAGCAAAGTGTGATGGTGGACTTTAGTAAAACAGGTGCTGAATTACATAATAGTATTGTGGACCCCAGTAGAGGAGATCTACTGGCATTTTTGGGGCAGACCCCCACTCTTTATGAACGTTTATTACAGGGTCGTGAAGTTGGTTTTGTAATTGTGTTATTGGGCGTGTTAGGGGCCCTCATTATTATTTATAGGCTAGTTTATTTAACCGTTACTTGGCGAAAAACTAAAACACAGTTGAATAACTTAGATCATATAAAAAGCGATAACCCACTGGGGCGAGTCTACTTACAGGTGCAAAAGCTGGATGCCGCAAGTCAGCAAGATGACGAAAGTTTACAGCTGACATTGGACGAAGCGATTTTAAAAGAGCTGCCAAAATTAGAATACGGCCATAGTTTGGTGAAGCTGTTTTCGGCCATCGCACCACTACTGGGGTTGTTAGGTACGGTCATTGGTATGATTGCTACATTTCAAAGTATTAGTTTGTTTGGTAGTGGCGATGCCAAACTTATGGCTGGTGGTATTTCGCAAGCCTTGGTCACGACCGTGTTGGGGCTCATTGTGGCGATACCTTTGTTGTTAAGTCACAACGTGCTTGTGTCCTTCAGTAAAGTACTTCTGCAAATTTTGGATGAGCAAAGTGCCGGTATACTGGCTCAGGATCGAGAACAAGCAAAGTTGTTGTTAGCCAAAGGTCAGCAATAGTTATGTGGGGAAACGTGAATCTAGCTATGTGGCAGCAGTTTTTTGAAAATGGCGGCCCGCTTATTCTCATTTTGTTAATAGTGGGCTTTGTACTGTGGTTTTTGATTATTGAACGTTACTATTTTTTAAACTTGGAATATCCAGCATTACAGAATAAACAACTAGCCCAATGGCAAGAGCGAAGCGATAAGTACTCTTGGAATGCCCATAAAATTCGTGAAATGCTTATTTCTGATAATGAATATACGCTACAGCGCAGTTTATCGTTAATCAAAGTGTTGATCGCAATTTGTCCTTTGTTGGGGTTACTGGGGACAGTGACGGGGATGTTGGGGGTGTTTGAAATTATTTCGTTAACCGGCAGCAGCGATGCTAAAGCCATGGGGGCGGGTATTTATAAGGCGACGATTCCCACAATGGTGGGGCTATTTTTGGCCTTGTCGGCTTTGTATTTTAGCCATGCCTTGCAGTCTAAAGCTCGCCATCAAAGCGCTGCTTTTAGCGACCAGTTAAAGATATTTACGCCGATAACTAAGGGGTTAATTAAATGAATTTTTATTTTTACCCAGAGCAGGCATTTAATAGAATTATAAAGGTGTTGAAACGATGAGTGTACGCCGTCATCAAGTACAACAGGATGAAAGTGATCTAGATATAACCCCCATGTTAGATATTGTATTTATCATGCTGATATTTTTTATTGTTACGACTTCTTTTGTTAAAGAGGCTGGCATTAGCGTCAATAGTCCCTCAGCCAGTAGTGCAGACTCACAAGACAAGGCGACCATTTTTGTAGCTATTAATGATGAAAATGAGGTATGGATTGATAAACGCCAAGTGGATATTGCCACAGTGAGGGCTATTGTCGCTCGTTTGCATACTAATAATCCAGACGGGGCGGTGGTAATACAGGCTGATAAAACGGTTTCCACCGATCAACTTATGAATGTTATGAACCAAGTGCGCTTGGCGGGTGTTAATAATATTGCATTGGCAGCTAAGAAAAACTAATGCGAATTGTAATCTCATTCGTGTGCTCAGTTATTATGACGCTGGTGTTATTTTTATTGATGATGAACTTTATTCGCCGCGAATCTTTACCCGAACAACCTGATCAATCAGAAGTTTTTGTAAATATAGAACAGATAGATCAAGGCCGGGAGAAAAATAAATCGGGGCGAACTAAAAAAATAGTGATGCATCAACAACAAATGCCACAGCTCAATAGTCAGCTGTTAGAGAATATGGCGGTGACAATACCGATGGCTCAAGGGGCCGTAGAATTGAGCATTGAGAGTCAATTGTTAAGTGCTGAAGCAATGCCTGTGTTGCAAAGAAATTGGGTGCAACCCAGTCAGTTAATCAGTGACGCTGGCAGTGATGGATTAGATAGCCAATTCAAAGGGGCTCCGAAAAGCATCCGCAAGATTACCCCTGTCAGTACACGTATGCCTCAAATTCCCAAGGTGGCGTGGGATAATAAAATTAATGGTTGGGTGTTGTTATCGTTTACGGTGACCTCAAAGGGTTTGGTAAAGGATATTCGTATTTTAGATGCCTCACCACGAGGTGTATTTGAAGAGTATGCGGTATTAGCGGCTAAACAGTGGCGCTATGCTCATATTAAGAGTGATCGTTATGTATCCCAAAAAATTGAATTTAAATGGGAAAACTATCCCTATAACTGGGAATGAGACCATTCATGAAATTCTTTATGGGCCATGTTCTATTATTTATCACCTTTTATTTAATGGCGATTGCCACTTCTAATGCTGATCAATATCAAAGTAATGAATTACTACATTGGAAAGGTATGAGCAGTGACTCGGTTAAATCCATAGCGGAGTTAGAGGCACAATTAAATGATTTAACCGATGCCTATGTTAAAGACAGTACCGCTCGATATTTGGCTCGCTTCTATGCGCAGCAAGATGGCGCGCAGGGGTTACAAAAAGCCATTAAGTATTATCAAGCCTCAATAAACGGCGGAGGTTTGTCTGTTTATGCCAAGCAGGCAACCGCTCTAGAGCTTGCCTCATTGTTGTATGTAAATGAAAAATACCAGCTATTCTTGAGTGCTTTAGTGGATTATCAAACATTTGGTGGGCAAGCCAAACCTGAGTTGCGTATTCAACAGATGTTGGCCCATTATTTTTTGGCAAATAAAAAAACAGCAATCACATTAGCCAAGGGGATTTTTAATGAGCATAAACGTCAATCTTTGAGTCTTGGTTTATCTGAGCTTAATCAATTGCTTTTTGTTTTTTATAATTTAAACGATTTGTTTAGTAGCATTGAGGTGCAATCTGCCCTAATTGAAATGGATAGTTACAATCATGAACACTGGCTGCGCTTAAGTCAGTTATATCTTAAAAATAAAATGCCTAATAAGGCCGCCGATACATTACTAATGGTTGTGCAAAAAGGCTTAGTTCAGGATCAAGTTGATTTATTGTTGCTGTGTGATTTATTGGTGGAGTCAGGTAACCCGTTTGTAGCGGCAAGGTTGCTGCAGCAATTTATGGATCAATTTCACGTAGATCATACCTTGGGAAATTATGATAAATTATTTCGCTACTGGTACCTCGCGCAAGAAGTTAATCCCGCCATTCTGGCCCTTAAACAGTCCTTGTTATTAAATCAAGATATTGGCCGTTATCTTGATTTAGCTGAATTGTATTATCAGCAGCAAGATTGGCCTCAAATGCAGGCAACCGTCATTAACGCATGTGAGCACCCACTGCAAAATATACAGGTGAGTCGAGCGAATTTATTGCTGGGCATCAGTGAATTAAAATTGGGTAATCTCGAGCGGGCTAAACAGGCATTTTTAAATGCTAGCCTAATTGGCGGAAAGGTTAAGCAGGCTCAAATCTATTTAAAATATTTGAAAGTGAAACGGCCTAATCCGGCAAAACGACTTAAAATCACCGGGCCTTGTGAGCCCTAAGAAAGCGTTGTGGTCAGGATTAAAGAGTTAAAAAAAGTTGCAGTAAAATATAGGCCACTAGCAGTATTTGTACTAAATAGAAGCTAAAACGAGCGGCTACAAATAGTGGGCTAGTGCTGAGCATGTGGCAAATACTTTGTGCCATACGCGCCAATAAAATAAAAATAGCCAAGGGGTCGGTTATTGCTTGTGCTTGCATGGTTACGGCCAATAACAATACCCCAATTAAAATGGGTAAATTCTCTAAACTATTGGACAGTGCTCGCAAAAAACGCACATTGGCTTCGTTAATGTCACTGCCGTCGGGTAAAAACTGATTAATAGCTATTTTACCGTTTAGTACCAATACGCTGCGCAGGGTGAGTAAACCCAATATCAAAAGTAGGCTCTAGGCAATTAAGCCCATGATGCTAATGAGAGTCATGGTTCATTCTTATTTGTCCTTTTTAGAGTTATTACTCTAACTCGATTTGCAACAAATAAGAAGTTAATTAAATTGGACTGTTAGGATTTAGGTTGAGTGAAGCCCGAGCTATTATTGTCTTTATTACGTGCAACCCAGCGAATATCCATGGCTAGGATGATGCCTGCCATCAGTAATATGCTAGCAATGCCCACATGTTGTAATTCAATGGCGATGAAAATCGTACCCACAATAAGCAGAATGAAAATCAGTGAAAAAATAAGAATGAGTGCTTTTTTGTGCTCGTTGCCCATGTTTTGTGCCTTTTTTATTGTTTTTAGGCTTCAAACCATACACTGACGTGCCAAAAAACTTACCGGATTATTTGTAACATTTTGTAATTTTGTGCGTAAGACCTTAAGTCAGGTGCGGCCCGCCTAAGCTTTGCGTATCATGGCCCCATAAAAGGTCGTGTGAGAAGTGGTATGTTTCGATTGGGTCTAATAGTGAACCCTTTAGCGGGCCTGGGTGGCTCTGTCGCGCTAAAAGGCAGTGATGGCGTGGCTCAGGCTGCGCTGGATAAGGGGGCTGTAGCTAAGGCTGGTGTGCGTACGCAGAATGCTTTTAGCGTTTTAGAAGACGTTAAAGATCAGATTCAGGTGGTGACCTGTCCGGGCGATATGGGTGAGAATGTTATGCGGGCCTTAGGCTGGCAATACGATTTGATTCCTGGCTTAGTTCTAAATACAACAGGATTGAGTCGTGCTGAAGATACCAAAGAGGCGGCTATTAAGCTTAAGGCTTTAGGGGTTGATCTATTACTGTTTGCCGGAGGCGATGGTACTGCTCGAGATATTTGCAGTGTTGTGGAAGATGCCTTTGCTGTATTAGGCATTCCGGCTGGTGTTAAGATTCACAGTGGCGTTTATGGTGTAACGCCCAAGGCCGCTGGCGAAGTGGTGCGCATGTTAGTGAGTGGTGAGTTGGTGGATTTAAAGCCGCAAGATGTGAAAGACATTGACGAAGAGGCATTCCGAAACAACCAAGTAAAGGCGCGTCTGTATGGTGAAATGCTGGTGCCCGAAGCCGGTAACTTTGTGCAAGCGGTTAAACAGGGTGGTATGGAGCAAGAAGACTTAGTGCTGGAAGATATGGCCGCTTATATCAGTGCAGAAATGGAAGAGGATGTTTTGTACTTAGTGGGTTCAGGTAAAACCACGTTATTCATCATGGATTATTTGCAGCTTGATAATACCTTGTTGGGAGTGGATGCGGTGTTAAATGGCAAGCTAGTGGCCAGCGACGTAAGCGAGCAACAGATCTTGGAATTGTTAGTGGTGCATGAAAAGGCGAAAATTATAGTCAGTGTGATTGGCGGTCAAGGTCATGTATTTGGCCGTGGTAATCAGCAGTTGAGCGGTGACGTCATTAAAAAGGTAGGGCGCTCAAATCTATTAATTCTATGTACTAAATCTAAATTGTCGGACTTGTCTGGCCGCCCATTGTTGGTGGACACCAGTGATATGGAGTTGGATAAAGCATTGGCCGGATACATCGAAGTGATTACCGGCTTTCAAGATAAGGTACTTTATCCCATTCAGTAACGTGTTTAGAAGTGCCTTTATGCCCAAGGCCAGTCTTATTGCTTGGCCTTGGGCATAAAAATTCAGATTGTGAATCTGGATTAGTCATCTGCCAATAGTTTTACTTCCACCATTAAATCGTTACTTAAGTTTTCTAATTGATCGGTTAATTCATCACTCTCTAAATTGCTGGGTAGCTGAACCCGTGCTTGGGTTTTGAATAGCGCTTCAGCGGTCATGGCGGCACTTTCAAAGTGGGTGGCCAAATCCAGTACATTTACTTTAAGACGGCTTAGTACCTGAGATATTTCCTTTACGATGCCAGGGCGATCGTTACCAACAATTTCAAGCTGCATTTGAGTGGGGCTATTGGCCTCTCTATTTTGCACTTGGCTTTGTTCAATATTGATGATCCAGCCTTGTTGCTGCAGCGCTTCCAGTGCAATTTGTAAGGGCTCTACATGAGACTTGCTTACTTGCAGGTGCACTATGCCAGCAAACTTACCCGCTAAATGACTAAGGCGACTTTCTAGCCAGTTACCTTGGTGTTCACTAATAATACTGGAGAGTGTCTCTACAAGGCCCGGGCGATCGTCTGCCATGATGCTAATGATAAAAAATGATGACACAGGCTTACCTCGTTATTATTTGTTGTGCTTTTATAAATAGTAGCCCAGTGCGAGGTGGGTTAATAGCTCGTGAGCTAAAAATGGGGTGCGTGTAATGGCAAGGGTAGCTAAGCTGGGCATTTTATTAGGGCATTTCTGGGATTTAGCTTTGGCAGTAAAGTGATCTTTTACGTGCGCATGGCCAGTGGCATGCGCACTGACACTTGTGGCCCATTGATCCATCTGTTTAACTTGCGAAAAATTTATAATAATAGGCTTTATCATGACTCAGTATTTAATGGCCATAGACCAGGGTACCACCAGCAGCCGTGCCATTATATTTAATCAAAAAGGGCAAATTCAGGTTCAAGCCCAGCAAGAGTTTGCTCAAATATTTCCTTTTGATGGCTGGGTAGAACACGACCCTGAAGAAATTTACCAATCGGTGTTAAAGGTGTGCCAAGAGGCGTTACAAAAAGCGAACTTGTGCGCGCAAGATATCACGTCCATTGGCATTACTAATCAACGTGAAACCACAGTGGTATGGGACAAGGACACAGGCAAGGCCATCTATAATGCCATCGTTTGGCAGGATAGGCGCACCAGTGACTATTGCAGCGAATTAAAGGAAAAAAATTTAGAACCAAAAATAAGCGATAAAACCGGTTTGTTATTGGACCCTTATTTTTCGGCCACTAAGTTAAAGTGGATTTTAGATAATGTAGAGAATGCCCGCGCTCAGGCCGAAAGCGGCCAGTTGTTGTTTGGTACTATCGACAGCTTTTTGTTGTGGCGCTTAACGGGTGAACATAAAACGGATGTTACCAACGCATCTCGTACACTGTTGTGTAACATTCATAGTTTACAGTGGGATGAGGATTTACTAGCTACATTTAATATTCCAAAAGCTATGCTGCCCAGTATTCATGCTAATAGTCATGAATTTGGTCACACCTATGACACATTATTTGGCTCGCCTATCATGATTGGCGGTATGGCAGGGGATCAGCAGGCGGCACTTATTGGTCAGGCGTGTTTTAGCGAGGGTATGGCTAAAAGCACCTATGGCACAGGCTGCTTCATGATGTTAAATACGGGCGATAAACCCAGTAAAAGCCAGCATAAATTGTTAAC
>MAAA01014315.1_pt1 | contig 12699 bp, 12 predicted proteins | sample 1115971 | NCBI WGS metagenome assembly MAAA01 (sample SAMN04961123, study PRJNA320927) | seawater metagenome | isolation source: sample BD02T6 sea water enriched with oil for 6 days | place: USA:Gulf of Mexico | collected 2013-07-27 | reverse complement strand
AAGTACGTTACCAATCGGTGGGCTATTTAAATCCAAACCAATAGCCGACAATCCTTGGCCGGGGTAATGACCATGTGCATCTATAATACCCGGAATCATGGTTTGGCCTTTTAAATCCATCACTAAGGTTTTTTCGTTTGTCAAAGCGCGTATATCTTCATCATTGCCCACGGCAAAAATTTTATTGTCTTTTAAAAATACGGCTCTTTTAAAAATACGGCTTGGTGGACAGTGTTATTTTCATCCATGGTAAGGATATTGCCATTTAAAAAAGCTTGGCTGGCAGGGGCATCCGGGTTGAGCTCAGAGTAACCCACGACTAAAACCGTCACGATCACGGTTAAAAGGACCATGAGGGCAACGCCTATTCTTAATAACAATATTTTCATGAGTTTTTCCAAAGTGAACCGCGTTCTCGCAAGCGATTTTATATTTATAGGGGCAATATAATCATTTTAAACTTGAGCTGCAATTTTAAGCTATACCTATTAAGGAAAAATACAGTGAAACGTCAGAGGCTTATAGATATATTGTCTTATGACCGCATGAATAGATCGAATGCTTATGTTCGGAGCGTATCTAAATTTAATGAGGGACTATAATTAATAGCAATGACGGGAACCTTGAAGATATTTTTGGTGGCGAATGAATAAAATTGTAATGTTACTGTGCTGTTTGTATAGCTTGGGCTTATGGGCTGAACCATTAGTTGTTGGTGTAGCGAGTACAACGGTATTGGGCATTCCACAAAAAATAGCCACCATTAAAGGCGCGTTGTTAAGCACTGATCTTGAGTTAGATATTAGGGAGTTTCCCGGTGAACGCAGTATTATTTTGCTCACCCAAGGAGAGATTGCCATAGATGTATATAGGCAACCTGCTGCAGTGGCTATGTTTGACGACCTTATTCAGATTAAACCATCCGTGGGGGCGTTAGAATTTTGGCTAGTCACCCACAAGTCTAATGCGCATCTTTGCCAGCTAACGGACCTACAGCGTTTGCAGAGAACGGTGGTGGGTGTTAGAGGAGCACGGTTTTTCGACAATTATGTTTATGATAAATTTTTAGCCCATGAGAAGGTGAATAGTTTTTCACAGGCCCTAGAGATGATACGAGATAAAAGGGTAGAGTTTAGTGTGTGGCCCGCGAAATCGGTAATGAATGCCCTTAAAGACTCTGGGTTACATGCATATGTATGTAAAGGTAAACCCTATCTAACCCTTAAGTTTTACAGCTATATACATAAAAAATATTCTTGGGCGATTCCTAAAATTGAAAAGGCCTATAGAGAGCACTTTTAAAGGTAAAGTAGTCTGGTTGGGAGGGGCGTACAGTTTTAAGGTATCAGTGGCCAGCGCAGGGTAAATTTTGAACCTTGTTTAATGGTTTTGTCACAGCTGGCACGACCACCTAGCTGAAAGGTCACAAGGTTGTACATAATATTTAAGCCTAACCCGGCTCCTACCCCTGCCATGTCACCCGAAAATGGATCAAAAATACTGTTAATTATATGTTTGTCGATACCAGCGCCATCATCCTGAAATATCAGTATAAATGTTTCGTTGGTGACATAGGCTTCTATCTGAATGTTCCCTGTGTCGCTACCTTTAAAACCATGGATAAGGGCATTATTGAGTAGCGTGAGTATTATTTTAGAGAAAATACCCGGATCGCTGTTGATGGTTAATTCAGGGCTAACCTGAATGTTTACTTTTATTTGGCCTCTTGTTAAGTCGGGTTCGTAGCTGTGTAAACATAATTTAATGTATTCAATTACTGAAAAAGATTGAAATTTATTTTTACTCTTACTGGTATCTAATTGTTTAAATCGATCAATAAGAGTGGCAAGACTTTGTAAACTTTTATGGTTTAAAAGACAGCTCTCTAAACAAGAAGTAATGAAATTATTTAAGTCTTCTTTTCTAAGGTTTTCAGATTTAATATCACGGGATAAATTATTTACTAACTCTTTAATGTAACTAATGGCGGTTATTGAAACGCCTAGGGGGGTGTTAAGTTCGTGAGCCATGCTAGTAAGTAATTTTGATAATGATGCCATCTTTGAACTGTCGGCTAATTCTTCCATGGAGTGTTTAAGCGCTTGCGTGCGCTGTTGAACCCGTAATTCTAATTGTTCTTTTTGTTGGGCTAGTTCAATATTAACTAACGCCACTTTTTCATGGGAATCTTTGATTTCGTCACTTGAGAGCCGTATTTTATCTATCATGCTGTTGAAGTGGATTTGCAGGGCGTGTAATTCGTTGTCTTGTGCGTCAATGAGCAATTTTTTATCGGCCAGATTATCAAGGTTAAACTGACTTAGCTGGTTTTTGAAATCAGTTAGGGGTCGAGTAAGTAGCCGATTAATGAAGTAAAGAAAGATAAACCACAGCGCGAGAGTCTTAATAAGAGAGTTAATGATAATTAAAATAAAACCGTATTTAACACGTTCAATTACTATGCGATTACTGGAGTAAATGATCACTTCTCCAATATGGTCCTTTCGGTCATCTTTGTTGGAGTAATGAGAGAGTCGAAGTTTTTTAATGTTAATTTGGCTAAAATTACTGTTATTACTTGTATCGTAATTGTTTGATATTAGTGTTATTTCGCCATTGGAATTTAGTTTTACACCTATGCCTTTAACCAGTAAACCACGGTGATCAAATACTTGAATGCCATCAATTATCGGCAGCTCATGCATGCCGATTAATATTGACGCAATGAGTGTTTTATCATAATTCCAAAGGGCGTCTACTATGCCTGGCGTGAAGGTGTTTAATACCTGTTGCATCTCTAAGGAAATTTCTTCCTTAGTATGGCGATACTCAAGGGTTACCTGAATAAGCGTAACGGCAATCGCCGCGAGTAAATAAAGGCCAAATATACGCTTAAAAAGTTGATTTGATAACGTGCCATTCATCATGTGTTAACAATATGTATTTTATGGGATTTATTTAAGTAAACGGTCGCTGCCAAAATAAAGTATTCATAAATTAATATGTATTACGTTTTAATCTGTTTTGTGTGAGATGATGCTAAATAACTTATCGCTTATGGCTTCAAATTTTGATTTAAGTTCGCTGTCTGAAGTGGATATTTTAAACAACTCGTCGGAACTTTTTTCAAGTAGTGCCATAAAATGACTCTCTTGATCTTCGGTCAGTGCCAAGCTTGAAAATGAAGAATTGATATTTTCATTGAGTTTGGCCAGCGACTTACTTATATCTTTATTTTTTTTGTCAGCTAACTGTTCAATAGTAGATAAAATACTTTCTATATCCTCTAGGGTTTGCTTGATTCGATTAACCACGAGTTGTTCTTTTTCACTGGCAATATTAAGGTTTTTCATACAAGCCGTGGCACCATTTAAAATGGAGACTATATGATCTTTTAAACGCCCTGCCAGCATTTCATCTTCGGGCAGGTTTTTAATAATTATTGAAATATTGGGACTGGTGCATAAAATGCGTCGGCCAAACTCTACAACCTTTTCACCGCCAATAACCTCGGTCATTATGGATATTTCCAAAGGCGCTACGGCTTTACCATTGCAGGCATTGAGCGTTTCTAGGCCTCCACGTAATTGCACACAGGAATTTAGATCATAAGATTCTAAGGCGGTTAGCATTAAATGGGCCAAGGCATCTTGAGTTTCGCATTCAAAACTGCCCTCCATAAATTGCAATACAACTCCCAGTTCACCGCTGTTGGACATGGCCAGATGGGCAAAATTATGCGCGTTTTTTAGTTTGTCATCAAATTCACTTAATAGGCTTAAGTTTTGATCAATTTTGGCCACAATCTCTTGAATGTCGCAAGGCTTCGTTAGGTAATCAGTGCCACCAGACGCATAGCCTTTTAGTTTATCGGTTATGTCGGTCTGGGCCGACAAAAAAACAACGGGAGTTGCACTAAATTGAGAATTTTCTTTAATTTTTTGGCAGCACTCATAACCATCCATACCCGGCATACGCACATCCATTAATACTAGATCCGGTGCGTCATGTTCCATGGATTCAAGACAAGCCTGTCCCGATTCCACGCAAGTCACCTTGAACCTTTCTTCTAGTGTTCTTAGAATCAGCAGCAGGTTGGCGGGTTGATCATCCACCACCATGATATGCATTTTAGTGTCAGGCATTTGTATCTCTCGTAACCTTTACGTATATGAAGCGCTCTAAATGGGTCTTTATGTTCGTAATTTGTATTAAGGGCTCATAGAATATTCCATAAGGCCTTCTATACTTTAAACATTAGCACACCCATTTGAATGGGGTGTTGCAAAAGGGACTTAAAGTCATGACGGGTTTAACTACTGACACTGTAAAGACAGATTTATTATCTGTATTTGAAGCCAGCTGGAACTGGAAAGTGCTGTTGGCGGATGACGATGTCTTATTTCACAAAATTGGCCATGCCTTATTAAATGGGGTTAAATTTGATGGCCATGAGATTGAAACCTTTACCAGCAAAGACTATCAATCAACATGTGACTTTTTAAAGGTAAATCCGGATACCGCCTTGTTGATATTGGACATGCATATGGATGACGCCAATACGGGTTACAAAGTGATTGAGTATGTACGCAACGAATTAAAAAATAGTGAGGTAAGGATACTGCTTCATACTGGGGACACCACCATAGAGTCGGAAGAAACCGCCCTAGATAAATACGCCATCAGTGGTTACTTAAATAAGCTTAAGAGTGATCACAGCCAGTTGTTAATTAAAGCTAAATTGGCCATTCGCTCTTACAATGATATTAGGCATATTCAATTATTAAATAATAAAAATACTGAATTGGAAAAAGAGATACAGGTGCGCATGCGCCAGTTATTGGATATGAGTGCAAAACTGCAAACCGAGGTGGTGAGTCGTAAACAAGCCCAAGAAAGCCTTAAAGAAATGAATGACAATTTAGAACTGGAAATCTGTAAACGTACTCAAGATGCCGAGTCGGCTAAAGAAGAGGCTATTAAGGCCAGTCAGGCAAAAAGCGATTTTTTATCACGCATGAGTCACGAGTTGCGCACACCCCTGAATGCCATATTGGGGTTCTCACAATTACTGTTGGCCGATAAACAATGCCAAGCCAGCGAACGCCAAACGGAGAGTGTTGAGCAAATTAGTACAGCGGGTAAACATTTGCTATACCTTATCTCTGAGATCCTAGATTTGTCGCGCATAGAGGCGGGTAAGCTTAAAGTAAATATTGATGCAGTAGATGCCGTGGTTGTTATTAATGATTGTGTCGTCAGCATGGAGCAAGTGGCTAAGGCGGACAATATTACCCTTCAGTTTGTACAAACTAATGAGAGTATATGGATTATGGCCGATGGTGTACGGCTGAAACAGACCGTCTTAAACTTAATCAGCAATGCCATAAAATATGGCCCTAACGATGAAACGGTGAGTATTCGTGTGCAGAATAACGGAAATTATACTGAGGTGGCCGTTATAGATGCAGGCTCGGGTGTCTGTGTTGAAATGCAAGAGTATTTATTTAAACCTTTTGAACGAGGCACCCGTACTGAATCAAGCGTGGAGGGTACAGGTGTTGGGCTGACGATCACCAAAAAATTGATGGAATTAATGCATGGCAGCATTAATTATAACAATCTTAAGCCTGTGGGCTGTGAATTTATTCTTTCGTATCCTAAAGTTAATGAATAATGACGTAATCATGGATGTAGCTAGGCTTTTAGAGAGAGTGTATGAATAGAACGCAGCCAAAAATTATAGTAATAGACGATGATCCAGCCAGCCTTGCACTGGTGAAGGCCACGTTGTCACAGGGTGGCTTTACTGATGTTGATGCGTTTTTGAGCCCGCTTGAAGGGCAAAAAGCCTATCAAAAAAATCAATACGATTTATTACTCACTGATTTGCGCATGCCTGAGTTAAGTGGTTTTGACATCATTGCAGAGATTGAAAATAAACAGGGTGATAAACCCAATATAATTGTACTAACGGCACAAGCCGAATCCGGTAGTGCTGAAAAAGCACTAAAAACGGGAGCTAAAAAGGTCTTTTTTAAACCTTTTAAGGTGGCTGACTTATTGGAAGAGGTGCAGCGCCAGCTACTTGATACACCTTCACAGCCCCTTCATTAGTTTCCTACATAGTGCATTTACATGGCCGTAAGGCCGCCATCTATGGCAACAGTCGTGCCATTCATATAGCTATTGTAGTCCGAACATATCCATAACATGGCATTTACAATTTCCTGCATAGTGGCCAGGCGCTTCATGGGATTAGCTGCGGCTATATTCTCTTTGCTAAGGTGGGACTCTAATTCGGCACTATCCATCATAGGGCTATCCACATGGCTTGGACAAAGTGCGTTTATACGTATTCCGTAACGACCATATTCTATTGCCGCCGAACGGGTTAATCCCACCACCGCGTGTTTAGAGGCCGAGTAAGTTGATAAGTTAGCCGCAGCGCCTAATCCAGCCACCGATGAGAGATTCAAAATAACGCCATTGTTATGTTCTTTCATGGCCGTTATTTGATGTTTCATGCAAGCAAATACACCTTTTATATTCACCTTATACTGCATATCCAGCACGTCTAAATCTAATAGGTGGGTGCGGGCGATAGGTTGCAATATACCGGCATTATTAATGGCCACATCAATTTTTTCAAAAGAATATAAACAATCATCGACGAATTTTTTCACCATCAATTCATCACTCACATCAAATGCACCGGCTAACACCTCGCAGCCCTCGTCACGTAACTGTGCCGCTACCGCTTCAATATTCGCTTTATTTACATCACAAATAGCCAGTGTCGCGCCAGCTTTTGAGAAATTCTCAGCAGCCAGTTTACCCATACCCGAACCTGCGCCAGTAATCATGACCACTTTGTCGTTGTAATCGAGTGTTTGCATAGTGTGTCCTTATTATTTTTAAGATGCTGAATAGGTTGGCGTTAAAAATTCGCCTGGCGACCTGTAGCTGGCCAGACGATTTTATTAGGTTACTGCTCTTTGGATTTCTGCAAACCCATTGCGGCAAGAGGTGCGATCATTAGGGCCACGGAATCGGCTTTTTTGTTCGAGGCGTTACCATCTAGGGAGCGTTTTTTAACACCCTGACAAATACTGGCCAAGCGGAAAAAGCTAAAGGCTAGGTAAAAATTCCAATTTGGAATTTCAGCTAAACCCATGCGTTCACAATAAGATGCCACGTACTCTTCTTCGGTAGGAATGCCCAAGTCGTCACGCTTAACGCCAGCTAATCCTGGAATTAAACCCACCGCAGGGAAATACCACTGCATGCATTGGTAGGCCAAATCGGCAAATGGGTGTCCAAGGGTAGACAGCTCCCAATCCACCACTGCTAAAATTTTTGGCTCGCTAGGATGGAAAATCATGTTGTCTAGGCGAAAGTCGCCGTGGGCCAAACTAATTAAACCATCATCAGCAGGGATGTTTTTAGGTAACCACTCAATAAGGGCTTCCATGGCGGGTTCATCACCAGTTTGGGCTGCACGATATTGTTTGCTCCAGCGGCCAATTTGGCGTTCATAAAAGTTACCCGGTTTGCCAAAATTTTGCAGACCCACTTGGTTAATGTCTACTCGGTGCATAGCAGCCAATACACGATTCATTTCTTCGTATATGGCGGTGCGTTCTTCTTTGTCGACTTCAGGTAAAGCTGCATTCCAAAAAATACGGCCATCAATAAACTCCATTAAGTAAAACATAGAGCCAATAACACTGTCGTCTTCGCACAGGTGAATAGCGCGCGCCACCGGTACTTCTGAATCGGCCAGTGCCGACATAGCCATAAACTCACGATCCACCGCGTGTGCCGAAGGTAATAATTTACCTGGCGGCTTACGGCGTAAAACATAGCGACCACTTTGTGCATCAATTTGAAACGTGGGGTTAGACTGTCCACCGGCAAATTTCTTGGCGGTTAACGGACCTTTAAATTCAGGTACGTGTTCTTCTAAATACTTAGCGAGAGTTTGCTCGTCTAGGGTATCAACTTTACTCATTCTGTAGCTCCCAGATCTTTTATATTGTTATTTGGTATATTCTTTAACAAGCATTTTACCCAACTGTGACATATGTACTTGGTCAGGGCCATCAGCCAAGCGAATCATTCTGGCGTAAGAAAAACCACGAGGCAAGAAGCTGTCTTGGCTTAGGCCCATGGCGCCGTGCATTTGCATGGCACGGTCTATTACTGTTGCAGCCATGTTAGGGGCGATAATTTTAATCTGAGCAATGATTTCACGGGCGGCTTTGTTGCCCACTTTATCCATGGCATCGGCGGCTTTTAACGTAAGTAAGCGCGCTTGTTCTATTTCACAAGAAGACTTAGCAATGTCCTCCCGAATAGACCCTTGATCAGATAGTTTGCGACCAAAGGCTACACGGCTATCGGCGCGTTGACACATAACTTCTAAGGCGCGCTGGGCTTGTCCAATTAAGCGCATGCAGTGGTGAATACGGCCAGGTCCTAAACGGCCTTGTGCAATTTCAAAACCACGCCCTTCACCAAAAATAATGTTTTCAGCCGGAACCCGTACATTATCAAAAACAATTTCGGCATGACCTTCAGGGGCATCGTTATAACCAAACACTTCCATTGGGCGAACAATTGTCACGCCCTTAGTGTCCATAGGCACTAATATTTGTGACTGCTGAATATGACGGTTAGGGTTTTGAGCATCGGTTTTTCCCATCACTATCATGATTTTACAGTGTTCGTTCATGGCGCCCGAAATATACCACTTGCGTCCGTTAATTACGTAATCGTCACCGTCACGGATAATAGAGGTTTCAATATTGGTGGCATCACTTGATGCTACATCGGGTTCCGTCATGGCAAAGGCCGAACGAATTTCACCATTTAACAGTGGCGTTAACCATTTGTCTTTTTGAGCTTGGCTTGCGTATTGTGCAAATACTTCCATGTTGCCAGTGTCAGGAGCGCTGCAGTTAAAAACTTCAGGAGACCATAATACACGGCCCATAATTTCAGCCAGTGGTGCGTACTCTAAGTTGTTAAGACCGGCTCCGTGTACTGGGTCGGGTAAAAATAAATTCCACAACCCAGCCGCTTTTGCTTTGGGTTTTAACTCTTCAATAATAGGGTGAGCAGCCCAGCGGTTTTGTGTGTCGGTAAAGTAATCGTTAAACTCTTGTTCGCGAGGATAAATGTGCTCATCCATGAACGCTTCAAGCTTAATAATAAGTTCTTGTACTTTTTCGCTGTATTCAAAGTTCATATTGTTATCCTTAATAATTAATTGCTTATATCTTTTTAAAATGGCTATTGTTACCCGAAGGTAATAGCGCCTTCGCGGTTTTCTTTTTCTAAATGGGCGGTGTTATTAAAACTGGCTAATGAGATAGACTCTCTAAAATAGAACTGACTATAAGATGTATTTTTAATTTGTAAGTTGAGTTGAATCATCTTTTCATTGTTGAGCTGTAAAATATGACACATGGCCATGGCAATAGGGCCGCCAGAGCTCACCACTAAGGTGCGCTTTTTAGGTGTATCCTGGGTATAGGCCAGCGCATCGTCGACTCGTTTTTTAAAATGCGCGAAGGTTTCAGGCAAGTTGCCTTCTAGTTTTTCTTGCGCCCATAACGTAAGGGCTTTTTTTAAGATGCTGTAAAACACCGTTTTCCCGTCACCAGCTTTGGGTGTTTGCTTAGGGAACATGGTTAAGTAACATTGAACGAGTGCGTAAAAGTCATATTCGTTTAAGCCTTCATGCTGATTAAATTCAAGCTCTAGTCCTAAGCCGCTGCAAATATTGTGTGCTGTTTGATCGTGGCGCAGCATCGTGCCGGTAACCACACGATCAAACTGTATATTTTGCTGTTTAAAGTGTTCGCCCAACCAGGTGGCCTGTTGGTAACCCATGGGCGAGAGTTGATCATAATTATCACTACCAAATGATGCTTGACCGTGGCGTACCAAATATAACTCAGCCATGTTCTGCCTCTTTATAAAAACCCTAATATGAACACACAATAAGCGCTGGCTATGTATTTAGGAAATTTATTATGTGAATATGGTGCTATTCATACCATCAATAGTGATTTGGGTAGGTGTTTGCCCTTAATGGGCCGCTAATTAGGAGTCTTGTATGCGACTTAATCAGTTAGATTTAAATTTATTTAAAGTCTTTGAGGCCATATATCAAGAGCGCAATCTCACCCGTGCCGCGCAAATTTTATCCTTGTCGCAGCCTGCGGTGAGTAACGCCTTAAGTCGTTTACGTAAGTCATTTAATGACCCGTTATTTGTGCGCACCCCCCAAGGCATGGTGCCTACACCGGTGGCACAAAACATCGCGTTAAAAAGCCAACAAGCGCTGCAATTGCTTAATAGTTGCGTGCAGGAGGGTAATGTATTTGATCCCGCTCAAGCCAAAAAAGAGTTTTGCTTCAGTATGAACGATACGTTTGAGGCATTGCTGCTGCCGCCATTATTAGTTCACATGCAAAAGCAGGCACCGGGTATTTCGGTGGATTGTTTTGCTCAACCTCGCAGTGACGTGAGTAAAAGCCTGGCGTCGGGGGAGTTGGACTTTGTGGTGGATGTGCCAGTATTGAATGACCCCAATTTGTGCCATCAGCATTTATCCAGTGAAAAATATGTATGTGCGGTCCGTGATGGGCATCCTGCTATCACGCAAGGGCTTAGTTTGCAGCAGTATTTAGCGTTAGGGCATATTCATGTGTCGAGTCGGCGCAAGGGAGTGGGGCATGTGGATAGGGCGCTTAATGTACTAGGGGTTAAACGTAATATTCAGCTGCGCTTGCAGCATTCTTTGGCGGCGCCTCGGCTTATTCGCTCAACCGATTTGTGCTGTTCCATGCCCGCCGTATTGGCGAAAACCTATGGTCTTGTGTGTCTAGAGCTGCCCTTTGAGGTGGAACAAATTGACTGGCACCTGTATTGGCATAAAAGCTCAGACGAAGATCAAGGCAATGCGTGGGTAAGGCAGGCCTTGTTTGAGCTGGTAGGTAATATTTAACAGCTCCCCCTTTAACTGACCCTCTTCAAACTTAGGCCGCAACAGGCTGTTCTATATTCGAGTTAAGTCAATTGTTGACGCCCTACCTACAGGTAGGTAGGCTGAGGCCACACTGTTTTGTGGGGTTTCAATGAATACCAAGCAACAAATCGTGGCATTTTCTGCCGACATGCTGCGTACCCGAGGGTTTAATGGCTTCAGCTATTTAGACATATCGCGTGAGTTGGGCATCACTAAAGCCAGCGTGCATCATCATTTCCCCAAGAAACAAGACCTAGGTTTGGCTCTTTGCGAGTGGACTGAAGAATGGCTAGAGCAAGGCTTTAAGCACTTTGACGAGCACGGCATCAGTGCGTGGGATAAATTACAGCGGTACGTACGAGCGGCTACCAAACACTGCTTAAACGAACAGATGATGTGCCCTATTAGCGCATTACACGGCGATTTAAATAAACTGCCCCAGGAGATGCAACAGGCTCTACAAGTGCTAGATAACATTGAATTAGACTGGGTAAGCAATGTATTACAGGCGGGTATAAACGGTGGAGAATTTAAGATGGTTGATGACCCTAAGGGCTTGGCCAGTATTTTTATTTTCAGTTGTAAGGGCGCGTTGTATTACGATCGCTTACACGGCAAAGAATTATTTCATCAAACCATGCAGCAATTTGAACAACTGATAAAAGAACAAGCTTAAATTTTTATAAAAATTAAATATTGCTGTATCTGCAGCTAGGGGAAATTATGTCTACATCTAACGCACTTTTTCAACCCATTAAATTGGGTCCATTGTCGTTAAAAAACCGAATTGTAATGGCGCCCATGACCCGAACGTTTTCACCGGGCAATAAAACCAATGATCTGGTTGAAGCTTATTATGCGCGCCGTGCCGAACATGAAGTGGGTTTAATAATTACCGAAGGCACTACAGTTGGCCATAAAGCCGCTAACGGTTATGCCCGTGTGCCTTTTATGCATGGTGAAGTGGCGCTTAATCAATGGAAAAAAGTAGTGGATGCGGTACACGCTAAAGGCGGAAAAATTGCACCACAATTATGGCATGTGGGTTCGGTACGTAAAGAAGGCATTGAACCAGATAAGTCAGTTCCGGGTTACAGCCCATCAGGTTTGTTTAAGCCGGGCAAAGAGAATGGCGTGGCCATGGATCAAGACGACATTAATGAAGTAGTAGAAGCGTTTGCGCAAGCGGCTGAAGACGCTGAGCGCATTGGTTTTGATGCCATTGAAATTCATGGTGCCCATGGCTATTTAGTGGACCAATTTTTATGGGAAGGCACTAACATTCGCACCGATTCTTATGGTGGGGACGCGGTTAGCCGTACTAAATTTGCAGTTGAAATTGTAAAAGCTATTCGCGAACGCGTGGCGGCGGACTTCCCGGTTATTTTTCGTTTTTCTCAATGGAAGCAGCAGGATTATGACGCTAGATTGGCCAATAGCCCAGAAGAATTAAAAGCCATTTTAACGCCCTTGGTTGAGGCCGGTGTGGATATTTTCCATTGCAGCACCCGTCGCTACTGGGAAAAAGAATTTGAAGGGTCCGACATGAACTTGGCCGGTTGGACCAAGCAATTAACTGGCTTACCCGTGATTACCGTGGGCAGCGTAGGGTTGAATACCAGCTTCATTGATGAAGAAGGCGGCAACATGGGCATGTC
>MAAA01014304.1_pt1 | contig 12732 bp, 11 predicted proteins | sample 1115971 | NCBI WGS metagenome assembly MAAA01 (sample SAMN04961123, study PRJNA320927) | seawater metagenome | isolation source: sample BD02T6 sea water enriched with oil for 6 days | place: USA:Gulf of Mexico | collected 2013-07-27 | reverse complement strand
CATTTAAACCCTAATGTGCAAAAGCCCGTTAATGACATCTTAGGCGAAATGGACAACGTTCATTTAATAGCGCCGCAAGACTACCTTCCGTTTGTATATTTAATGAATCAAGCGCACATTATTTTAACGGACTCGGGGGGCGTGCAAGAAGAAGCACCGTCACTAGGCAAACCAGTATTGGTTATGCGCGATACCACAGAGCGCCCAGAAGCAGTTGAAGCTGGCACCGTTAAGCTGGTGGGGACTAACGCCAATACAATTAAGCAAGCAGTAATAGAGCTACTTGATAATAACGAATCGTATAAATCTATGTCGTTTGCGCACAACCCATACGGAGATGGCCAAGCCAGTCACCGTATTGCTGACTTTATTGCCAGCACACAGCAAGCTAGCAGTAAGGAATTAAAATCATGAAAACTGAATTAAGTTTTAAAACCGTAAGTGTAATTGGCTTGGGTTACATAGGTTTACCTACCGCAGCTGTCATTGCATCCCGTGGCATTAAAGTAATAGGTGTAGATGTTAACCAAAAAGCGGTTGATACCATTAATGCCGGTGACATACACATAGTAGAACCAGACCTGGATATAGTGGTGCGTGCCGTGGTGTCTACCGGTAACTTAAGAGCCACGACTACGCCCGAGCCAGCTGAAGTATTTATGATTGCCGTGCCAACCCCGTTTAAGCACAGCGAAGATGGTAGCCACGAACCCAATTTAGATTATATAAAATCGGCAGCGCAGGCCATTGCGCCTGTTTTAGAAAAAGGCAACTTAGTTATTTTAGAGTCTACCTCCCCAGTAGGCGCAACTGAAAAAATGGCCGCCTGGTTAAGCGAGGCCCGCCCAGATTTAACATTCCCACAAGACAAAGGGGACAATGCCGATATTAAAGTAGCCCATTGCCCAGAGCGGGTATTACCAGGTTATGTACTGCAAGAGCTAGTAAGTAACGACCGGGTTATAGGCGGTATGTCAAAGGCGTGCAGCGCCCGCGCGGTAGAGCTTTACAAAACATTTGTACGGGGTGATTGCATTATCACCAGTGCACGCACCGCAGAGATGGCCAAGTTAACCGAAAACTCATTCCGCGATGTAAATATTGCTTTTGCCAACGAGCTTTCAGTTATTTGTGACAAGCTAAAAATAAACGTATGGGAGTTGGTTGAGTTAGCCAACCGCCACCCTAGGGTAAATATTTTAAACCCAGGCCCGGGTGTGGGTGGCCACTGTATAGCGGTAGACCCCTGGTTTATAGTGGATAGTTGCCCGGATGAAGCCAGAATAATAAAACAAGCGCGTTTAACCAACGATTCCAAACCGTTATATGTAATTGACAAGATTACCCAAGCGGCCGATCAGTTTAAAAAACCGGTTATTGCTTGCCTGGGTTTGGCATTTAAAGCGGATATTGATGATTTACGTGAAAGCCCGGCATTACAAATTGTTGAGGAGCTTGCCAAAAGAAATGTGGGGCAGGTAATTGCAGTGGAGCCGAATATTCCTGAACTGCCACCAAAGCTGATTACTGCCGAGATTGAATTGGCTTCATTGGAAGTAGCACTTGAAAAAGCGAATGTGGTGGTGGTACTTGTGGATCACAAGGAATTTAAAGCTGCGGATGCTGGGCAGTTTGCGGCTAAGGTTGTGATTGATACGCGTGGGATTATTTAGTATGACTCCCATGCAGCTGATACAGGCGGATTTATTTCGTTTTGGTGGCGAGACAACTTCAATGGCATTAATTAAAGCGCTATTGGGGGGGAATAGGAGCTTTAAGTATACTTTTTGGTTAAGGATGTGCAGAAGTCAAAGTCTTGTGGTGCGCTTAATTTCAAGGTATATGCATCGCCATTTATCCATTAAATACCAAATTCAAATCCCTAAAGAAACAGAAATCGGCCCAGGCCTATATTTGGGGCATGCAACTACTATTGTTGTTAGCTCAACAGCAGTAATTGGTAGGAACTGTAATCTTAGTCATTTTGTTAGTATAGGCTCTAATCATGGTAAAGCTGCCACCCTTGGTAATAATGTATATGTTGGGCCTCATGTTTGTCTTGTAGAAGATGTATCTGTTGGCGATAACGTAACCATTGGTGCTGGCAGTATTGTGATTAAAAGTATACCCGTCAATATGACCGCCGTAGGCAATCCCGCAAGAGTTATTAATCATGGCCATACAGCTCAATATATAAGTAATCCATTTAATGGGTAATGAAAAAAAGAAAATACTGCTGGTAATGCCGCTTTCTACTATTGAATGGGGTAGTTTAAACACTGGTGGCGTTGACTCAGTCTGTCAGATGTTGTCTGAACATTTAGTTTGTAATCCTAGTTGTGACTATAGGTATAGGATCGTTGCTGTTGATACATTGAGGAAGCGAGTTTTTACTGGTAAGCCCATTATTCTAAGCGATACAGTTGAATTAGTGTGGGTTCCATTGGGTGCAAAATTAGTTGGGAAAATTCCAATACCAACCCTGCTTTATTTAATTTATAAAGTTAGGCAGCAAGTTTTAGATTTTAAACCTGACGTGGTAAATACTCATATTTGGAGTTGGATAGTAGGTTTTTCTAGAGACATCCCTAGCATTGTAACTCTGCACTCATATAAGTGGATTGGTCGTCGGAAAGTATCAGCTTTGAACGATTTTTTTTATGTCAATGTTTTACCTAGATTAATTCGGGCGTTTGGTCACAAAATTGTGTGTGTTGGTGAAAATCTGAAAGATGCCGTTACGCTAGATGTTAAGCAAAATGTAAGTGTTATTGGAAATCCGATAGATAAAAGTTATTTTATAAAAAATACGCGAATTAAAAACACAAGACCTGTAAAATTGGTAACTTGCGCATTACTTAAGCCTCAAAAACAAATTGAAAAGATAATATTGCTTACTTATCTTCTTAACGAAGAGGGGTTAAATGCTGAGTTAACTATAATAGGGCCCACTTCAGATAAAGGTTATGTCAATACACTAGGTATGCTAGTCAAGAGTAGAAAGTTGACAAATAAAGTTAAATTTTTAGGACGGTTAACTAAGTTTGATATTATAGAAGAATATAGAAATAGTGATATTGGAGTGTTTTTTTCAAAAGAAGAAACTTTTGGTTTAGCGCCCCTTGAAATGATAGCAGCAGGTTTGCCCTTGTTATCCACAGAAGTAGGTATTCTGGCTGAAAGGAAATCTTTTTTTGAAAATATTGGTGTTTCCTTTGTTAATGTAGGAAACCCGAATGAAATGTTGGAAACTGCACTAAAGCTAATTAGTAATCCGATTGCGCCTACAGTTGAAAAGCTACAAGAAGCTTTTTCTGTTGCGTCAGTGGTTAAGAAGTATGAAAGCTTGTATCAGGAGCTTTCAAAAAAATGCTGAAAAAACTAATGCAATATGCTCCAGTGCAGATATTTTCAGCGCTAAGTGTTTTCCTACTAATCGCTATTCAAACAAAATTCCTCGGCGTAGAAGACTATGGAATGCTGGCGATATTTTTCTTGATTATTGAGGTTGTACGTTCTTTTAGTGCTCAATGGGTCAATACATCCCTACTGCGTTTATATCCTGCCGCAAGCAAAGAAAATCAAAACCACTACCGGACCATTGCAGTCTATTTATTAAGTGCACTATTCTTGCCCGCTGCAGGATTGGTTGCGGCTGCTATTTTCTATTATGAGGTATTTACCTGGTCTATTCTTATCTATTTGTCTTTATTGTTGTTAAGTAAATCAGCCTATATGTTGCTATTGGATATGGCTAGGCTTAATGATCGTGCAAGTGCTTATCGCACAACCTCGATGTTGCAGTCATTGCTTTCGATATTATTAACGTATGTTTTTTTAAGTTATAGCAGTGTATTAGAGAGCGCATTATTAGCTCTTGCTGTCAGTTATGTAGTTGTTTTGCCCTTTGTTGTTATTAGGGTTCGTTTAACAATATTATACGATGCTAAATCTTTAGCGATTCCTATGTTCACTTATGGTTTACCATTATTGGTTAGTGGTACTTTGGCAAGTTTAAGCTCGAGGGTTGACCGTCTATTTATAGCTGACTCAATAGGCCTAGTTGAAACAGGGGTCTATTCAGCACTATCAAATATGTTATTAGGTGTGATGGCGCTAGTCTTCATGGTAGTTGCTATGCCGCTTTATCCTGAGATGACAAAGGCGATTAATAACAAAGCTAAGTTAGCAGTTCTGCATGCTAAGTATTTTAAAATGTTAATGCTGGTAAGTTTACCTGCCTTAATCGGTGTGTGCCTTATCGCTGAACCAATGATATCCCTTTTTCTTACTGCTGAATATTTGCAATATGGTGTTGAATTATTTTATATACTTGCATTATCTGTTTTTATATTAAATGTTCGTGGACATTATGTTGATCATGGTTTGCAATTTACGTTAAACACTCACTTTCTTCCGTTTATTGTAGGCGTTAGTATTATCATCAATATTGCGCTGCTTTCAATTTTACTCGGAGAATATGGGCTGTACGGGGCCGCTGTAGCTTCATTAGTAACAAATATTATAACTTTATGTATATCTTTTGTTGTGGCAAAGCGAAAAGGCTATCAATATCATTTTAGTGTGGATCTAATTAAAATAATTTTTGCAAGTGCTGTAATGACGGTGGTCATGCTGTTTTTACGCAGTGTATTGGCCGTGCATAGTAATGGCTTTCAACTTTCAATTCTGATTTCCTGTGGTGCTTTAAGTTATGCTGGAATGCACTTTTTACTAAATACTGCTAATGTAAGAAGTTATTTTGATAAGGTGTTGTCTAAATGACCAGTCAAAATATTTTATTTCGATTCGTTGTCTTAACATTGCTAGTTGCTTTCTTTTTTGGATCGTATTTTCTGGAAAATATTGGAGTGCAGTATGTGTCTGAAGGTGGAAACCCAGTTTTTAAGTTGCACTTATATTCTTACTTGACTGTAATTATGTTTGCTACATCTTTTTTAAACCGCCAGATACGGCTTAGTTTTAGTGGCTTAGGTGGACTGGAATCATATTGGCTGGTAAGCGTTGCATGTATCAGTTTTGTTGTTATTTATGGTCTGTTTCGTCAAGGCATGTCAGGGATGGCATACTTAGTTGACACAGTATTAACTCCCTTATTGATGGTGCCTTTACTGCTTCTATTAGAAGATAAACAAAAAGATACTATTATAAAGATATTGGCTTGGTTGGTATTAATTAATTCATTTATCGCGATTGTTGAGTTTTCGCTAAGTCGCTCATTTATTTTCGTCGAATTTTTAAGTTTTAGTCATTTTCGTTCGCCAGCATTGTTAGGTCATCCGCTTAATAATGCGCTGATAACGGCAACACTTGCCCCGCTATTGATGGCTAAAACACGACTGCCGGCACCCTTTTATTTCTTCACTGTCTTATTATCCCTTTTTGCGTTTGGCGGAAGGGGCGCAATGGGTATATTTATTTTAGGTTCAATTGTTATTAGCTTGCCTGTAATAAAACGGTTTATGACGCATGGTGTAACAATGACCATGAGAAAATTTTCTTTATATCAGATAGTTTTTTTTCTAGTTTTGATAGCGGGAGGGGCTGTCCTCGTGCTCACGTCTATAGGCGATCGAATATTATCAAAGCTGTATATTGATAATAGTGCTCAGGCTAGATTTGATGTGTTTGCCATTTTGGCGCAGATGGATACGCGAGAGTGGTTACTAGGGGCTTCAAATACGCTAAAAAGTAATCTTGCCTTTTTTATTGGACAAAAAACAATTGAGAATTATTTAGTCGGTTGGCTATTTAGTTTTGGTTTGCTCGGTGCTGTACCACTATTAATTAGTGTTTTTAATATGCCAATTCGAATGGTGGCTAATATGCCATTAAATGCCAAAGTTTCATTGATGAGTTTGTTTTTAGTATCTATCACCAATAACGCATTGTCTGTTAAAACCACTGTTCTACTTTTTGTTTTTACCGCATTGACCTGTTTAATAAAAAGGAAAAAATGATGTTGTTGTATCGTCTTGGGAATCAATTGTATAAATGGAATGTACCATTGCTGTATAAGCTTTGTGATATTCTTATAAGGTTGGTTCACAATTGTGCGGTATTTTCAGAAACTAAAATCGGGAAAGGTACACAATTTGGTTATCACGGTATTGGGGTTGTAATTCATAAGCGTGCAGTAATAGGTGAAAACTGCTCTATCGGTACGGGGGTTACAATTGGGGGGCGTTCTAAACTAAATGACGTTCCGGTAATAGGTAATAACGTCTATGTGGCAAGTGGCGCCAAAGTGTTAGGGGCTGTCTCTATAGGGGATAATTGTGTAATTGGTGCAAATGCTGTCGTTATTATAGATATGCCAGCTAATACAATGGCGGTCGGTGTGCCAGCAAAAATCATTAAGACAGATATTATTTCAAATGACTTTCGTTAATATTTGTTTGTTAATTCATTAGTTAATAGGGAGGGGTATGAGGGTATTAATAGTTGGTGCAGGGCCCCAAGCATTATTTATGCTTAGGCTATATAATCGGATTTCTGATGATATTGAATTGGTATCTTTAGATAAGAAAGTTGCCGCTTATTCCAATATTCCAATTAAAGTGTCGCATTTCGAAACTAAAGAGGCGCTTGCTTATTTTATCAGAGGAAACTTAACAAGTGATTGTTTGATACGTTTTGCTGGGGGGGGGGAGATACAGTCTATTTTGGAGGTGGCACCAGAAATTTTCGATCAAGAAAATGTGCAGCCGAATAATCTTGAAGCACTCAAAGTTTTCGCTAGCAAAGAAGATACATATCAGAAAAGTGAAAAATTAAAAATAGCCACTTTGCCCAGTATCAAGTTGAATGAATTACTATTTAAGGGTGTTGAGTTTGAAGGGCCGTACCTGCTTAAATGGAATAAAGAAAATATAAATCCCTTGTACAATAATTTCAAAACAAAAATTTTTACTGGCGTTGAAGAACTTAAGTTATATGTTCAGGAATTTGATCGTGAGGCTTGTGATAAGCTAATTGTTCAAAAGTATTTAAAAGTTGATGCCGGCTGCAATGTCTCTTATTTGGGTTATTACAATAAAGGCAGGCACTCTTTCGGCATGCTAGGTCAACAAATATTGCAATACCCAATTGGCATCACAGCGCACCTTATTGAGTACCAGAAAAACAATAAAAATAAATTAGTTGAAGCAGCTATAACATTGGTTGAATCTGTTGGGATTGACGGGTTTAGTGAGGTTGAGTTTATCATTGATCCACTAACGAATAAATTTTATTTGCTAGAGGTGAATCCAAGACCTTGTGGTTGGTCAAGTGCGCTATTTGGTAAGTTTAAGAATCTTTCAGCAATGATTACTGATAATGAGGTTGCGCATGTAATTCATGATGATAAGGTCGAGTGGGTTAATATTTTGCGCTATTTTAAAGCGTCAATTAGCGGTGGTTTATATGCTCTTGTAAAAGCCGTTATAAGAGTTTGTTTTATTAAACACTATGATGTGTTTTCAATGTCAGACTTAAAACCATTTTTTTCTCAATTCAAAGCAAAAAAATAATATGCGAATAGCTAATAGTCTTAAATATGATGGGTGGGGAAATACTCTTAGGAATGCATTGACAGTTTTTAAGAAAAAGTTATTTTATAGGTCTCATACCGTACTGCTTGAGGTTGAAATGACTGAAGTATTAAATTTAGGTTTGTCTTCTGGTGGTTGTGGTTCTGATGTTGATTTTGTAAGGGTGGATAAAGTCGTAGGTAAAAATTTGCTTAATCTGAATGCTAAGCGAGTCAATGCTTGGTTGGAAGATGGCGCTAATTTATATCTGGCTGTACTTAACGGTAAGCCTGTTGGTTATACTGTTGTCCACCTTAAAAAATATTTTGTCGATGGTGTTGGTTTAATTGATTTAGAAGGTGATGGAAGCTTGTGGATTGGCCCTACGTTTGTTGATAAATCGTTTAGGTCGCAAGGCATCAACAAAAAATTGATAAATAGTGCTATTAAATATTATGCGAAAGAGCGTGAAAGAGCGTTGACATCCGCAAATATTAATAATGTAAACTCTATTAGCTCCTTTATTAGAAATGGTTTTCGTATAAAAGATGTTTTTATTTGTACATATAATTTAGGCCGTCAAAAGTTAGTAAGGCTGGTTGGCGATGAATAGATATATATTAACCTTCGACTACGAATTGTTTGGTAGTGGGAAGGGTGATGTAATTAGGCATTTAGTTGAACCAACATATAAAATACTGCGCCTACTATCTCTGCTTGACATTAAAGCGACTTTTTTTGTTGAACAGCTGGAAGTCGATGCCATTATCGATTTAAAACACGAGTTTCCTGTGGGCTCAAAAGAATACAATGATGCAATTTCATTAGAGCAGCAGCTAACTAAAATGGTAGTGGCAGGACATGATATTCAGTTGCACCTTCACCCTCAATGGTATCAAGCAAAATATTCCAATAAACGTTGGTATTTAAATTTCCAGTGGTGGCGGTTTTCTTCTCTACCGAACAAAGCATCTAATAGCCAAGAACCAAGTAAAGTAACTTTATTGGCGCAAGGAAAAGCATCATTAGAAAATTTTATAAGGAAAATAAAGAGAAGCTACACATGTAATGCTTTTAGAGCAGGTGGATACAATATAGGCACGGACAAAGAAACGATTACAGCTCTACTTAGCAGTGGTTTTAAATTAGACTCTTCTATATGTCCTGGCTATTTATGTACGCAAGGATTATCGCAATATGATTATACCGGTGCTCCACTAAATAGATCTTATTGGCTTAGTGATACATCGTTAAACATTCCGAAAAGCAATCAAACGAATGCAATTGCTTCGATTATCGAACTTCCACTGTTAACAGCTAAATCAAATTTAGTGTCAAAAATCAGCATAGCTAGGCTTTTTAATGCTATTAGAAATCGTTCATTTAAGGCGATTTCCTATAAAAGTAATACTAGGATTAACACCCAAGTTGAAAGGTCAAAAGCCAATACAAACTTCGATGTTTGCTTGGCCAGTTTTACCGAAATACGTAAGTTTAATAAAAAAATATCGGCCTTAGATAACTCCCAAGACAATGTTATTACGCTTATTGGTCACCCTAAAGACTTTAATTTTTTTTCACCAATGGAGCGTATATTGTCAAAAATACCTTCGAGTGAATTTATAACTACAGCCGATATTGTGGCGCAGGTAGAAAATGTATAACAGTGTTCTATATCGAAATTCCCCTGTATTTTTACAAAATATTCTTATTAGTTTAAAAGCGTTGATAAGAAATAAGTTAAGAGTGAATAAAACAACCAACGCTATTTTATCTGAAATAGAAGCGCATGATAAAAATTCCGAAAAACTAGAGATGTTCAGTGAGAAAATATTAGGCAAGGTGCTTTTATCTGCTCGGGAAAATGTCGAGTTTTACAAAAAGGTTTCCTCTGTAGCGTTAAGTGACTTTCCATATATTAATAAACACGATGTACTTTCTTCACCAAAAAGTTTTTTGGATAATAAAAATAGGCAAATTAAAATTAAAGGGCAGACAAGTGGTACTACTGGCGCGCCACTCACTGTATATCAGAGCCTCGAATCAATAATTAGAGAGCGTGCATTTGCAAATAGGCAGCGTCGCTGGGCTGGCTTTAAAGAGGGCGATCGTAGGGCGTGGATTCGTGGCGATGTTATAGTGCCAATAGAACAAAAACAAGCACCGTTTTGGCGCTATTCATATTTTGAAGGCATGATATTACTATCATCATTTCACATGGCATCTAATGTCTTGCCTCAATACATACAAGCTATGGTTGATTATAATGTGGATGTTATTCAGGCCTACCCTTCATCCATTGTGACCCTCGCTAAATATTTAGAATCAAAAAATGCGTATTACCCTGCCACTTTAAAATCGATACTAACTTCGTCAGAATCATTAAGTAAAGACGATAAAAAACTAGTAGAAAAGCGCTTCAGATGTACTGTATTTGACTGGTACGGGCTGTTTGAACGTGTTGCCGCCATTGGAAGCTGCGAGCACGGGCGTTACCATATTCTGACAGATTACTCGCATATTGAGCTACTGGCTGCGGGTGAGGTTAATGGAAAAGCTCGTGCTGAAGTTGTAGGTACGAATTTCAATAATACACTTTATCCTCTAATTCGCTATAAAACTGGCGATCACGTTATTTTATCAGATGAGGAAAACTGTCCGTGCGGCAGGGTCTATCCAATTGTTGACTCCATCGAAGGGCGGTCAGTAGATTTTGTTTTAACCTTTGATGGCACCCCTATTTACGCGCTTGATCAGTGCAGCAAAGGGGTTCAAGGTATTCTTGGTTGCCAGTATGTGCAAAATAACAAGAGAAGCATCGGTGTTAGAGTTGTCTCATCGCCTTTATTTACTGAAAAAGAAAAGAATAAATTAATAAAGAACATAAGAAGTAGATTAGGCGACTCTATGCTGGTAGAAATTATGATTACAGATAATTTATTGCGATCAAAAAGTGGCAAGGTTCGTCAAGCAATTTGCACTATCGAGGATGAATAGTGAAAGAAAATATTAACGTTACAGTTGCAACTGGAGCTGTAGGAAAAGGTGGAATTTCAACGGTTCTATCAACATTAAAAGAATCTGGCTTTTTTAAGGCAACGAATACCCGTTTGATCACCAGTCATAAAAAGGGCAAGTTTGGAAAGTTAAGTCTTGTGCTTAACTATTTAGCGGCTATTGCGCAGCTTATTATCTTATTTATGAAGTATCAAGTGGGTGTTGTGCACATACATATGGCGTCTCGTGGAAGCTATTTACGAAAAGCATTGATTGTAAGGCTCGTAAATGCGTTAGGTGCAAAAGTTATTATCCATTTACACGGAGGAGAATTTCAATTGTTTTATAGTGATGAGTCTTCTTTGAAAAAGCAGGCGCATATTCGAGCTACATTTAATATGGCTGATAAAATCATAGTGCTCTCAACTCAGTGGCAGCAGTGGATGAATTCCATTGTGAACGCGCCTTCAAAAGTCTGTGTTGTTTATAATGCTGTGCCTGAAGTTGTGTTGCCTAAAAGAATGGAAGAAAAAGATGTGATTTTATTTTTGGGACGGTTAGGAAGGCCTAAAGGTGTAGATGATTTAATTAGCGCCTTCTCTCGTGTTAGCCTGTTGTACCCTAATGCCGAACTCCATTTAGGTGGCGATGGTGATATAGACTTTTATAAAAAATTAGTTGCAGACTTAAACCTAGGAAGCAAAGTAAAACTTTTGGGTTGGGTATCTGGTAATGAAAAAAACCAACACCTTGCTAATGCAACCATCTATTGTTTACCCAGTTATAACGAAGGCTTCCCGATGGGGGTTTTAGAGGCTATGTGCTGTAAAGTTGCTGTTATTTCGTCCAAAGCGGGCGGTATACCCGATGCAATAACCGATAAACAAGAAGGATTGCTGATTGATGCAGGCAATGTACAGGCGTTAGAAAATGCGCTATCCACTTTATTAGAAAACCCTCAGCTCAGAGCGAGCTATACTGATGCGGCTTTCAAAAAATACGTCGAGAATTTCAGCCCTACGATTATTAATGCGCAGCTGGAATCTATTTACGCCGAGCTGTGTAGCTAATGAATACTACTGAATTAAACTGCGAACTCATCGCCTCTGTTCAAGCGAATAATTTTACTGGTTTAGATCCTTTCGACTCACTCAATAGTCGCTTTTTAGAGAAACTGCCTTTTTTGCGTAGAGGGGTGTTCGGCTTAGCGTGGATCCAGATTCATAAACGCTCTATTATTAATTTTCGTCCTCTGTGCCTAGTTCCCAAAGGAAGAAATCCAAAGGGAATTGGATTGTTTATTCTAGGGCTTATCGAAGATTATAAACGCACAAATGATACCACTTATTTAAACGATGCAATTGAACTGGCCAATTGGCTTTTAACTGTGCAAAGTAATTTACCGGTTGAAGGAAAGGCGCAGTGGTTACATGCTTGCTGGGGTTACCATTTCGATTGGAATGCACGCGCTTTTTTTGTGCCCAAAGGTAAGCCCAACGTTATTACTACTATCTATGTCTCCCAGGCTCTGTATGCATTGGGAGAAATAACCGGTGATATTGGGTATACCAGTATCGCACTAGATTCTGCCCATTTTATTGTTAAAACACTTTACAGTGAAATAGATGGGCGCCAGTTTTTTGCTTATATTCCAGGTGAAGAAACCTTTGTACATAATGCCAGTTTGTGGGGGGCTGCCTGGGTGGCGTTTGTGGCTAACGTTACCAATAACAACGCCTATAAAGAGATGGCCTTAAACGTGGCACGGCAGTCGGTATCCGAACAAAACGATGACGGTTCATGGGTTTACGGTGCACGGCATCATCATCAATTCATTGATGGTTTTCATACCGGTTATAACCTCGAAGCCCTGCATGTGTTACGTACAGCACTGCAAACCACCGAGTTTGATGCGCCTATAGCGCTTGGTTTGGCTTATTACAAAAAAGAGCTATTAGAAGAAGATGGTACGGCTAAGTATTACAACACTAATCGCTATCCGTTAGATATGCACTCGGTGTCGCAAGCCGTATTAACTCTGCTTAAAGTAAGCGGTAAAAAGGAAGATGTTGAGTTAGCAGGTAAAATTATTCAACGTTCAATTGATACCTTATTTATGCCTAGCAAAAAGCGCTTTGTGTATCAAAAGCATAAGCACTTTACCAATAAAATAAACTATATTCGCTGGACGCAAGCTTGG
>MAAA01010820.1_pt1 | contig 12741 bp, 13 predicted proteins | sample 1115971 | NCBI WGS metagenome assembly MAAA01 (sample SAMN04961123, study PRJNA320927) | seawater metagenome | isolation source: sample BD02T6 sea water enriched with oil for 6 days | place: USA:Gulf of Mexico | collected 2013-07-27 | reverse complement strand
TAGCGGCTGATGAGTCACTTTGGCCATGTAGGGGTGAAACTCCTATAAATTATGGGCCAACCCTAGTGTGAAATGGCCTACGTGACAAGCAAATAAGTGGCTTGTTAATTATTTTAGCCGCCAATGATCTTAATGGATTAAAAAACACCCATTTATCTGTAATAAAGCTTGACATAAATATTAAGACCGGTCATATTAAATGGATAATAAATAAACAGCAGGGAGTGCAGAGTGATATGGGTGTTCAACTGGAAGATCGCACCACAATAGATATGTTTGTTGCGCCTAAAACTGGAAGGCCAAAGTCCAATCCTTATGCTCGGGATGTGCAGGTAAGAGTAAATAAACGTGAGCAAAGGCTGCGTGATAAAGATAAAGGCATGCGTCGCATGGAAGTTAAAATGCCGCAAGAGTTAGTGGATAAGCTGGATGCTTATGCAAGTGCCCATGGATGTACCCGAACGGATGTGGTTGAGAAGGGTATTTCACAATGGTTTGCTTTAATTGAAAAGAATTTTGACTGAAACCGAGTGTTTTAGTGTGTGAATAATGCAGTGTCTCCTGCGTTTGCTGCGCTGCCCAGTGTAAATTGGGCGGCGCTTTTTTATGTCTGTTAAATGCGCTTTAGCGTTTTTCAGTTTTGTTAAGTGGTGCTCGAGTGAGTGCTATGTTTTGGTGTGATTCGCTAGAAGGGCTGTAGGGGGTATAGACGCAGAAAACCCTCACAAACTAGTGTTGTGGGCTTTAATAGCTCTTGAATTAATATCTCATGGCAGTGATAGATTATGTGCTAGCATGCGGCGCATCTTTTTTGGTGAAAATTAGACTATGTCAGAAACCCAAATTCAGCTTGAAGGTCAGGCTCTTTCTTTACCGGTTTATCAATTTCGTAATTCGTTGTATGAAGAATTACATAACCGGCCCTCTCCTAAAGTGGCGTCCCCTTGTTTTGTGTCTCATTTAGCGATGATACGTGGCGAAGAGGCCGCGAAAGAGGAATATCAGTTGGTGTTGGCATTGTGTCAGCGATTTAGTGTGAATCCACCGCCGGCAGATGCTTCTTGTTTTTACCAGAATTTTGGCGGTTTTGAATTTCGTTGGGAGCGTCATACTGAGTTTTCTACCTATACCTTTATTTGCCCTAATGACGGCCAGAGTCAGCAGGACTTTGCATTAACCTATATTCCTAATGATTGGTTGTCGCAGTTGCCGGGTGAATTGGTGGTGGCGATTAACATGAAAGTGCAACGTGGAGAGGGTGCGGATTTAGACGGCCAGCATTTTTTCGAGGGGCAGCGCCCTCTAGGCAGTTGGGTGGCGAATGGGAAGGCGAAAGTGCAAACCAGTTTTCGCCTTCATAGTGATGGTTTTGGTCGGATGTTGGTTGCGGATATGGGGTTGAACCCTTATCAGACTGGACGCTTAATCCAGCGTTTACTAGAGCTGGAAACCTATCGCTTAATGGCTTTAATGGGGTTGCCGGTTGCAAGGGGGCTGAGTTCAGAGGTTTCCCAGATGGAATCCGAGCTAGCCAGTTTAAATCAGCGCTTAGCAGGCATACAAAATGAAGAGGACGAACGTGAATTGTTGTCCCAGTTGTCACTCATTGCAGCACGTATTGAGCAATTGCGCAGTGATACTAATTATCGTTTTTCAGCCAGTAATGCTTACCATGCTTTAGTGGGCAAGCGTCTGGATCAGGTATACGAGCAGCGCATTAGTGGTATGCAAACCATGCGCGAGTTTTTGGAGCGCCGTTTAACGCCAGGTATTCGCACCTGTAACAGCATACGCGATCGGCTTGAAGATATGAGCCGACGTATTCACCGCACAACCAGTTTATTGCGTACACGAGTAGAGGTGAGCATAGAGAGCCAAAATCATCGATTGCTTGCGTCAATGAACCGTCGCTCTAGTCTTCAGCTACGTTTACAGCAAACCGTAGAGGGTTTATCGGTAGTGGCTATTAGCTATTATTTGCTGAGTTTGTTGGGGTATGTATTTAATGGGTTGCACGCTTGGGGGTATCCTATAAATAAAGCAATTGCCTCTGGAGTCGCCATGCCTGCTGTGATGTTGCTGGTTTACTTGGCCGTTAGGCATCACATGAAAGACCTTGGTGATAAAGGTAAAAGTAAATAATGTTGGAGGCCTGCCACTAGTTGGTACAGTTATCGCATGTATGTGGCAGGTATTATCCAAAAGGACAGCATTATGACACCGTCAATTAATCCTAATCACCTATATAGTGTAAATAGCCAGTCTACTGACACTTTCAATTGGAATGCTTTAATTCAGCAGCATCAATTTGGTCAGCAATCTCGAAATCCCGTGCAATCGTGTATTCATTTTTTAAATTGCTTTATCAGTCATGAATCGCTTTACGGTGATATTGAAGGGGCAAAAGAGATGATTAAAGTATTGATGATTATGCAATCAGTGGATTCTCCTACGTCTGCGAGTCAATTGAAGCAGATTAATACTAGTTACGAATATGTGTGTGCTTACCGGGACCTTTTATTGGAGACCGAGGCACCAATAGATATCTCTTTGCAGTTTGATCGCTTAGTTGACGTGTTAGAGACATTACTGCAAATACGTCAGCAGGTTGGAAATGGCATGTTATGTTCTTATGGTCACCTGAATCAAAAATTACAATGTAATGGCTAAAAGGGGAGATCTTTAGGCTGTTTTTTGTTCATAGTTTACGTTTTTGGCAAATGTAACAAATTGTTCCAGCCCAAGACTTGCAAGTTACAGCGCTAACTTCTATAAAGGCCAGCTACATTAATAGAATTAGTTATTTTATGCCCTGGTTGTTAGACATATACCGTCAATCCGTACTTGAGTACCCCAAGCTTACTTTGTTAGTGGCAAGCCTGTTTGTGCTTTCATTGCTGCAAGGGGTGAAGCATTTTGAACTGGATGCCTCAGCCGATGCCATGATTTTGGAGGGTGATCAGGACCTAGCTAATTACCGTGAAATTTCTGAGCGTTTTGGCAGCAGTGATTCCCTAATTGTAACCTATACTCCCCCTTGGCCTTTATTTTCAGAATCCTCTTTAACGCTGTTACGTCAAATCCGCGATGACCTTAAGGTGCTGCCCAGAGTTGAATCGGTTAATTCGTTATTAGACGTGCCCTTATTGGAGAACCCTCCTGTGCCTATTGGTGACTTGATTACCAATATTAAAAGCTTGGACGACGCTGAGACCGATGTAGAGCTGGCAAAGGAAGAGCTGGCCAATAGCCCCTTGTATGACAATATGCTGCTTAACCTGAGCAAAAATACCACTGCCATTCAAATTAACCGCGCAAGTGATAGCCGCCATCGCGAGTTAACTCGTTCCCGTGAGCAATTGTGGGAAAAACGTGATGTGCAAGGTTTGACGTCTGTACAAGCAAATGAATTGTCACGCTTAAATCAAAATATTAAAGACTTAAATGCTCAAAATTCAGCCGTCCTGCATCAGGATATTAAGGCCATAAGGGCGTTGTTAAAACCTTATCAGGGGCAAGCGCAAATATTCCTAGGCGGCGTGCCCATGATTGCCGATGACATGATTACCTATGTAGAGAGTGATTTGGCCACGTTTAGTATTGGTATCTTTTTGTTTTTAATTTTGATCTTAGTGGCAATATTTAGACGTTTGCGATGGGTGTTGGTAGCGTTACTGTGCTGCACCGTCACGGTGGCTGCCATGGTGGGGGTGCTGGGTTTGTTGAAATGGCGGGTAACGGTTATTTCTAGCAACTTCGTGAGTTTGTTGCTGATCATGACCATATCCATGTGTATTCACCTTATTGTGCGGTATCGCGAACTTCATGCGCAAAAACCCGACGCCACCCAAAAAGAACTGATTAAAGAAACCCTGGACCATATGTTTAAGCCTTGTTTTTACATGGCGCTCACCACGATGGTGGCATTTAACTCATTGATTTTTAGCGGCATTCGTCCCGTTATAGATTTTGGTTACATGATGGCAACCGGTGTGATTGTGGCGTTATGTTTAGTGTTTATTTTCTTTCCTGTTTTTACCTTGTTATTAGGCAAGCGCAGTGAGGCGGTGAATGCAAAAGAGCACAGTCCCATGACGGACTTTTTTGCCAATATCACCCTCAAGCACGGCTCTAAAGTGGTGGCAGTGAATATTGTGATGTTTGTGGTATTGGTGATCGGGCTTTCTAAGTTGGATGTGGAAAACAGCTTTATAAATTACTTCCATGAATCTACTGAGATTTATCAGGGCATGAAGGTAGTGGATCAAAACCTTGGTGGTACTACGCCATTAGAGGTGATATTAAAATTTCCAGTAGTGGATCAGGATTGGGACGAAGAAGAGAACGATGACTTTTTCTTTGATGAGGAAGAAGAGCAAGAAGATGACTCGTTAAAATACTGGTTTACCACAGAGAAGTTAGAGCGTATTCGTGCGGTACATGAATACCTTGATAGGCAGCCTGAAATTGGCAAGGTAACGTCGTTGGCCACTATGGTACAGGTGGCTGAAAAGATTAATGGCGAAGCGTTAGGGAGTTTTGAATTAGGCTTATTATACGGTGCCATTCCGCCAGATTTTAAGGCCATTGTATTGGACCCTTATGTATCGCCAGAAGTGGGACAGGCGCGCATAAATCTACGAATATATGACAGTCAGCCGGATCTTAAGCGTTCATTATTGCTTAAGCGAATTGAAAGTGACTTACAATCTGAGTTGGGTCTAAAGAGAGATGAATTTATGCTGGCGGGCATGATGGTGTTATACAACAACATGTTGCAAAGTTTATTTGCGTCACAAATTTTAACCCTAGGCGCTGTTTTTATCGGCATTATGATTATGTTTATGGTGCTGTTTAGATCATGGCGCTTGGCGGTTATTGCGATTGTGCCCAACCTGTTAAGTGCCGGGGCAGTACTGAGTGTAATGGGGTGGTCGGGTATCCCACTAGATATGATGACGATTACTATTGCGGCTATCACCATAGGCATCGCCGTTGATAACTCGATACATTATATTCACCGTTTTAGAGAAGAGTTTGCGGTGGTTAAAAATTACCGTCAGGCCATGTCTAATTGTCATGCTTCTATAGGGAAGTCTATTTATTATATTTCAATCACGGTTATTGTAGGCTTTTCAATATTGGCGTTGTCTAACTTTATCCCAACCATTTACTTTGGTTTATTAACGGGTTTGGCCATGTTGATTGCGTTGGTGCAGGTACTTACCTTGTTACCGCAAATGCTGATTATGTTTAAGCCACTGGGGCCTGAGCTTGAGGTAAATGAAGCACAAGAGTCTGTTGGTGAGATTGATTCAGGGCTGGTAGAGAGCTGATAGTCGCGTTCTAAGTTTTAGTGGAAATTCCAAAAATAAAAACCAGCATTCGCTGGTTTTTTTATGCCTGTAAAAGCTGGGGCAGCTATATACAAACAGTTGGTATTTGGCACTATCTAAGCCAGATGGTTTATTGATCCCCGCAACGCCATCAATGGTGATGTGATTGTAAGCTTAGCATGTATGACCGATTTAATACCTTCTAATGGACTTGTGGTGCCTGCAAAATGCTGACCTAACACATGGGTGTATATCTGTGTAGTCGATACATCAGTATGACCTAGTAATTCCTGCACGGTACGGATGTCCCTTCCATTTTCAAGAAGTTGTGTTGCAAAAGAATGTCGGAAGTATGGCAGCTTATTTTTTTGTGATTTAACCCACCTGCTAATACCGATTTTTTTAGTGCTTTTCGGGGCACGGAATCATGCAAGTGATGCCGACAGGTAATCCCCGTTATTGGGTGTTGGCAAATGGTGGTTGAAGGAAATAAAAACATCCAAGCGGGTTGCCTATAGGCACCTGGGTATTTTTTACCTAGCATATGAGGTAAGGACGGGCCTACCCCATTTAGATTGTCTTGCTTTTGTAGCGCAATAGCAGCATCCATTAGATTTGTTAAAGAGGGTGCAAGGGATGGACTTAAAATCGTTTTCCTATCTTTACCGCCTTTACCATCTCGAACCGTTAAGCTATTTTTGTATACGTAAGCGTAAACACTCGGTAATGCGTAAGCCCGACCCATATAGAATAGAAAAAATGATATTATCTCGACCCGTTAGATGACTTAGAATGGTTTGAATTTCTAACGGGGTTAACACTATGGGCAGGCGCCTTTGCTTTTTAGCGTATTTAAAGCCCAGCGGTTGGTTAAGGAATTGATTATATAAAAAGGCGAGGGCATTTAGTGCAGACTTTTGCGTGTTAATGGCTACATTCCGAGCGTTCGCTAAATAAGAAAGGTAAGCAACGACATCCTGACTTGTTAAATGAACAGGGTGTTGAAGGTTATGGTAGCGTATATAGTCTTTTACCCAGTACAAGTAAACCTTCTCAGTTCGTAAGCTATAACCCCTCATTCGCAGGTTTTGCCTGATACTGTTTATAAATTCACTTTTAGCCATGTTAACCTCCAAATTAAAATACACTGTATGGATGAACAGTGTATTTTTTAAGGTTAGGTCTACATTTGCGCATTTGCACTTTTTATTTACAAATAATGCGCATTTAGACTGGTGACGGTTAAAAGACTTGTGCAGAATCAAGGGCATTAGAATAATGCGGCTGGAGATAACGAGGTCTCGTTATTTTTACAAACGCGCATGCGCGTTTTTATGGAGCCTTGAAAATGGATTTTGTTAAAAATACTGGTACGTCAAAAGGTTACACGGGATATTGGTCAATTGCCTTCCCGTGCAAATGCGCATGCGCACAATTAAGCTGTTATGAATTCTAAGGGGATAATATGGGCGGTATAGCTGTACTTGTATTTATACTCCTTACATTTTTACTTGGTATACCTTATTTGATTGTGAAATTAACCACTTCGGAATCAATGTTTAGTGCCGATGAGAGAAGAAGGTTTGAATTTAAAGTAAAAGTGACTTTACTCACAATCAGTGGACTATTAGCTTTATTTGTAAGTCCGCTATTTTTCTTTCCTACAATGATATTTTTTGTAATGGTGGGATGGCACAAGCAAGTGGACCTATGGAATAAACGGCGGGGGAAATTGGATGATTCATAACAATAACATTAAATTCGCAGCCTTCGGCCGCACGACACTCGTTCCTCGTGCGTTTTATGTTAAGCGTTATGTACTACTAGGGGAAATTAATGAACGCCTTTTTAACTAGCAATGCACCAGCTATTTTTGCTCTTGCAGGTGTTATTTTTGGGACATTAGTTACTGGGATGATTAGTTATCTATCAGTAACTAAAGAAATGAAACTTCGTTTGACTGAAAAACTATTAGATAAAAAACTTGCTGCACATGAATCGCTTTTAAATATTGTAGGGCTAATTCGAACTATGATTTTAGCGGGTGGTGAAGATGAAAAAGGTGAGCTAAAGCGCCACCCACTCATTATGGACAGTAAAGTTCATATGAGTGACTTTCTAGATCAATTTAATGCAGTTCATAATACTGCGGAAAGATGGTTATCCTCACCAATAAAAAAAGAAGTTAGTTTCTTCTTAGATTACTTTGTTAATTTGAATGAGCACTCAAGAAATTCCAGTGATGAAGCTCTAAGGGAGTCAGGGGTAATAATTCGAGACGATTTTATTGATATTGCACTCCGGTTAGAGAATTGTGCTCATGTTTTTTTCAATAAAGACATGCTTAAATTAAACTATAAAACAGATAGAAACTGGCATAAGTACTCAACTAAAGAAACACTGAAAAAACTCGATGAGACAGAGTTCTATAAGAATAAGAAGAGAGTGATGAATATACTGCATGGGCGTACATAACAAAACGCTTAAAAGCGTTCCGGCCCAAAAAGACGGGCCTCCACTGGACTGCCTTCGGCAGCCCTTTAGCATAAGCGTTAGTTTCAGTAATGAGGAAAATGTAAAATTGTCACCCTTTAAAGTAACAACGATTTCAATACTTTTGTTCGTATTATGCTCTGTCATATCTGCGTATATAGGGTATATGAACCCAATATGGATTCTAAATGAGAATCAAGTATTATATCTTTTCTCTACAACCCCTCAGGTTCTAGCAGGTGTTTATGGTCTAACCCTCACGGGTTATATTTTTTTTAGGAATGAGCTTAGCCGGGAAGAATTTGATGACGATTCATTAACAGAGGCTGTCGAAAGTTTAAAAGAACGATATTTTAAGTTACTTGTATTAATTACGTTATTTACAATTTTTACTTTGTTAATTTCTAACTTTGTTATCTCGATAGAGGGTGATAAAGACTCAACTTTAGGTACATTACTTATTAATGTGGGGCAAACTTCTTTTGTTATCAATCTTCTTGTTATTACTTACTTTATTTTTGATGTTACTGCTCCAAAAAGAATCGAAAAAGCCAGTAAAGATTTACAAAAAAGTGTAGATCCAATTGATATTAAAATCGAAAAAGGAAGCATTGAAGAGTTTCTAATGAATTTTAATCGGCTTGAATATATATTACAAAAGTATGGTCAAACATTTCACTCTGAAATTAAAGAGTTTCAATCTAAATCAACAAGACGGCTGTCAAACGCAAGGCTTGCTCAGATTATCTTACAAGCAGAACGAATTGATAATGATCAGTATCAAAAAATAAGGCACCTTACCACATTAAGAAATTCTATAGTTCACGGTGCAGATCCAGTTGTAAGTTCTAAAATGGTACAAGATTCAAGAGATATTCTTGTTATGCTTTCAAATGCATTAGGTTTTTCTGTACCAGAAAACTAACAAAGAAATCTTGCGGAACTCCGTGGGCTGTCACGTTTTGTGCCGCGCACAAAAAGCGCCATTCCACTCCGTCCGTAAATTGCGGCGTTAAATTTCAGGGCTGGCTATGAAATCTGGAAGCTATCATAGAATTGGAAAATACGATCTTTGGTATGGCTATCAGGGAGCGGATAAAAATCACCTTCGAATCGAATGGGTTGGCGAAGGAGTAAAGATTTTCAAAGCTAAATTGATTGCAGGTTCAATTATTAAAGTAGACGAAGATAATCACTTGAAAGTCTTTGCTAAAACGAAAAATGGATCTATCAGTATTACCCGAACAGATACAGGATTCCTTACTATCCAAATCAAGTGGTGGTTTATCCTAATATTTTGGGGTCGTGGAAAGGAAAGTGGATATAAGGGTGAAGGCTTAATAGCTAAGATCTGTTCAATAAACAAAATTTAACAAGGCGCTCAAGCTTTGGACGTGCTTCGCACGCCGCTTAGCTTGGCGTTAAATTTCAGGGAAGTATTGTGCAAGAATCAAGAAAACTTAAAGACTATCTGATAGAAAGACCAAGTCCTAAAGGACTAGATATTCTTTGTGGTCTCAAGAATTTTGCAATTATCACTTATGCAGTTCCTTCGAACAGATTTGAAGAAGTCTTTCCTGACAGGTTTGAATTAGACACAATCGAGCTTGATGGACAAACTATGGGGCTCATATCTGTAGTCCCATTTATTGATGTCGATTTTACTTCTGCTGTATTTCCTTTTCCCAATTTCACTATGGGCCAAACAAATTACAGAATTTACATCATCGACAAAGAAACAAAAGAGCGGTGTGTTTGGTTCCTTGGCACAACATTGGACTCATGGACTTTAGCCGTCCCTAGACTATTGTGGAATCTTCCATGGCACTCAGGAAAGGTTAGCTTTGATTGCAGATTTAATGAATCAAGTGGGCTGTATGAAGAATATAAAATGGAAACTAAATCAAGTTGGGCAGAAGCATCTGTTGAGCTTGAACAATCGGAAGAAGATACATTTAGTTTCCATGGCTTCCCCGATGAAGAGTCCGCTCTTGTTTACTTGACTCATCCGCTTGCTGGATTTTACTACCGAAGAGATGGAAAGCTGGGAACATACCGTGTCTGGCATACGGAACTTAAAGTTAGGCCAGCGACATTGAAAGCGGCTAATTTTAAGCTCTTATCTAAGCTTGGTATTGTCAAAGAATCGGAACAACAGAACCCATATAGTGTTTTAATAGAACCAATTAATGAGTTTACTATTTATTTACCGCCAACGGTTGTTGGCTAATAATTTAACAAGCAAAGGCAGCATCGCCCTTTGGACTAGACGCGCTAACGCTTTGGGCGTTATGCGTCAATATTGATACATTATCTTTAACGAGGAGTTACTATGTACAATAAAATAAAATCAGGTTATTCCTTTGAAGAGAAACAAATATTCTCTGAAAGTAAGTTGCAACAATTAGCTTTAGATTGCGGCGATATGAATTTTATCCATCATGATGTTAATAAAGCCAAGGAAAGTAGGTTTGGTGGAATTATTGCTAGTGGCAGTGCTATTTCTGCAATTTTCTCGGCAATGATACCTGCTCATGTATCTAAAATTACTCCAATGTTAGGCCTAGAAATGTCATTTAAATTTCCAGCACCTATTCGGCCTAATACTGAATTATTAATGAAGTGGGAAGTGTCCGGTACTGAAGCGACATCTTCGGCAGGTATTGTCGTTAAATTATTTGGAGAAATATTGGATGAAAATAGTAATATATTAGTAACAGGGGTAGCCAAAATAATATTATTACCAAGCTTATGAGCTACGCACAATAAGGCTGTCAAATGGACGTATATTGATGCGCCTCGAGCTGAAATGGCTGCGCTACTTTACTGCAAAGCTCCACCAAATAAAAAAATGCATCTTATATCGGCGTAATTGTGGAGGCTTATTAAGCTATATCAAACAGGTAACCAAGGCATAAAAAAACCAGCAACGTAGCTGTTTTTTTTATGTCTTGAAGAAGAACGTATCTTAACGCTCAGACAGCTTTTGACGCTTTATCCAGTCATTAACCTGTTGTTCTAATATATCCAAAGGCAGTGGGCCCATTCCTAGTATAAAGTCGTGATAATCACCCAGGTTAAAGTTGGCTGCCAGCGCAGTTGATGCCTTTTTAGCCAATTTAAGAAAATGACGTTGCCCAACTTTATAGGCTGTGGCCTGTCCCGGCATAACTAGGTAGCGCTGTATGGCGTTAAGGCTGTCAGCTTTACTGAAAGGGGTGTTGGCAAGGCGAAAGGCTAACGCTTTTTCAATGTCCCAGCCGTAGTAGTGCAAGCCCGTGTCTAGTACTAAGCGGTTGGCACGCCATAATTCCATTAGCAGTCGCCCGTATTCATTCCATGGCTTTTGATAACCGCCTAAATCTTTGGCTAATTTTTCTGCATAAAGTCCCCAGCCTTCACTGTAGGCGGTGAAACTTCCGTGACGGCGAAACTCCGGTACTTGTTTGTTTTGTTGAGCGTATATGGTTTGCAAATGATGACCCGGCAATGTTTCGTGATAGGCCAAGGCTTCAAGTTGAAACGCGGGCATCTCATTAAGTTTGCTTTGGTTCATGTAGTAGCGGCCAGGTCGGGTATTGTCGTCGCTGGGGCTTTGGTAAAAAGCAATGGGTGCGCTGTTTTCACGAAACGCTTCAACCAATGTAACGTCCATAGGCGTGTCTGGAATGTTATTAAACGCCTTGCCAAGATTTTTGTTCATGGCTTGTATGTATTTTTTACTGTCTTCTAAGGCTTGGTTGGCATCTTGATAATAAAGGCTTTGGTCGTTTCGTGTACGTTTAAATAATGCCTCAATGCTGGTTTCACCTAGTAAAGGTAAAAGCTGAGTGATTTGTAATTTTATATCGGCAATTTCTTTTAAGCCTAGAGCATGAATTTGTTCTGCCGTTAATTGAGTGCTAGTGCTGTTTTTTAGTTGTTGATTGTAAAAGTTTTTGCCTTGTGTGAATTGATGAAAGCCTGTGTCTTGGCTTGCGTGTTTTTTGTTTCTTTTTAAGTACGAAATTAAAGACTGGTAGGCGGGTTTATAATATCTAGTCAGTGCTTTTTTAAGGCCGTATCGTAATACTTTTTCGCTTGAATCATACAGAGCAAGGTCTGTTATTTTATCGTCAAAATTTGACCAAAGTATATTAGGCGTCGATTTTTTGTTTTTATTGAATGGGTAGCCGCTAATAAGTGTTTCGCAGGTTTTAATTACCGAGTCATAAACAAAGGCGGGTGGGTTTATGCCCATTTTTTCTCTTAATTCTAATTGCGTAATAAGTTGTTTTATAAGAGGGCGTACCGCTCTAATTCTTTTTACGTAATCTTTAGCGTCTTTAATGCTGTTTATCTGATGAATGTTCACCATAAACGTGGGTATTTCGGTGTGCCAGCCAAATAATTGGTTAACGGGAAAGTTATGGTTGCGGTAGGGGTATTGTTGATGTGTGCGCTTAAGCTGGTAGCTTAGTACTTTAATGCTAAGAGCGAGTTCGTCATTTAGGGCAGCCAATTTTATGTTTTGGGCAAGTTCTAAAAATTCTGCATTTTTTATATGCTGTTTTAGCTGTGTTTGCTCAGATAAATCGTCCCATTGATCATAGTTTGATTTTAATCCTCGATAGGCTTGAAGCATGGGGCTTGAATCCAGTTCCCATAAATTAAATTGTGCAATTAATGTACGGGCGGCTTGTTCGTGTTGTTGGATTTCTTGTGGTGTAAAAGTAACAACAATGGCCTTAGCTTGCGGCTTGTCATTTAGCTGGCAGGCACTTAATCCTATGCATGCAAAGATAAGAAAGGTAGGGAGGTGCCATCTTGAGAGGTTAATCATTTTAATAATCCAGCAAGTCGAACCTTTAAAAAGGTATCTTGAAAAGTTTGAAAAAATTGTAGCAGTTCTTGTGCTTGTTCGGGCTGATTT
>MAAA01014303.1_pt1 | contig 12742 bp, 11 predicted proteins | sample 1115971 | NCBI WGS metagenome assembly MAAA01 (sample SAMN04961123, study PRJNA320927) | seawater metagenome | isolation source: sample BD02T6 sea water enriched with oil for 6 days | place: USA:Gulf of Mexico | collected 2013-07-27 | reverse complement strand
GAAAAGCGAAGCGCCTTCCGGCATTGGAGGAAAAGCTGCAAGCGCCTTCCGGCAATGGAGGAAAAGTGCATACCCACATGGACGTGGGTAGTAGAGCAATGCAGGAGCACATTGCCGAGCGCCTTCCAGCTTACAAAGTTCCTTAAATTGCAAAAGCTTCCTTAAAACAAAGTGCCGCCACCCACCCGTATAAAATTCATACACACTGTGGCTTTGCCGGATACATTTCCAAAAGATGTTGCTTTGCCGGAAGGCGCCTGCGGCTTTATATGAATCAAATACCACAACACTGTTTATCTGCGCAGTCACCATGAGCACTTCGTTAACCTGTAATTCAGATGCGTTATTTCAGCATAGACTGCAACGCCACCGACGGCCCTGAAGAAATGGGCTCAGATCTTGCTGCAATTTTTAAAGCTTGGTATGTAGCCCCCCCCCATGTGGACATGCGCCTTTCACCAAGTTGCTACATTTGATTAAAACCAGCTTGATTGCAAGATAGTCATATATGAACTAGTTTGGAGTCTATAGCGGTTTATTCGCTATTAACCTCTATGGATAAAAAATATTAATAACCCCTCAGGGACAGAGAAAGATATGTTAATAAGAATTCAAGCTATGACTGAACGAAAGTCAATAGTAGGTGCGTCTATTCTAGCTTTAGCAGTTGCATGTTTGGGAATAACAAGCGTAGCCCATGCTGACCGTAATAATAATGACTGGAGTGATTGGAGTGATTGGGGAGATCGAAATGACAGAGATCATCGAAATGACCCATTTGAATTAACAGATGATGGCTATATACACGGCTGTGTTGGAAAAATCGGAAAAGTAAAACTAGTTAATAGCGCTGAAGACTGTAAGAAAAAGGAAACCTATGTTTACTGGAACCAAAAGGATACAAGCGTAGGGGTTAAGAATGTAGACGGAGAAACCTCCACATACACTATTAATAATGGACGCTATCACGTTGAGGCCACTAAAACCTTTGAAGGTACGACCGTGCCTTTGGATATGGACATAGTTCGGGAGCTATGCCAGGACAGTGATGGCTGCACGGTGACAATATCTATGAGAGGTTGGAACCCTGATCAACCTGGTAATGTTGCTAGTCGAGGCCCTGCGAAGTTATTTATGTCACAGACCAGTAACTGGTGGCGAATAAGCCCGACAGTGTCTGTTGCTGAAGCAAAAGGCAATGACGGCGATGGCGTAATGACCCATGTTATGAATGCATACTCGTGTTATTTAACTGAAGGCGAATATATTGATTACACCAACACCGACGATACTGTAGGGTTCGGCCTATTAAACTGGCAATGGGACTCTGAACCGAATATGGTTTGCGCGCTTGATATTGATGACTAAAATAGGCCTACAGGTAAATCAAGCCCATCAACGGGTAGATTATAGGTAGACCCTTACTAAGTAAAAAACACGGACTCAACCAAAAGAGGCCGTGTTTCGCTAAGCGCCAGCAGTGCCAATTCATAGCTATAACCAAACTGAATAATCTGGAGTTACATACTACCTAAAGCAGATATTCTCAAACTGTCCTATGCCGAACCTTGGCAATTATAGATAGTTGATACCTTGGAACTTCAATGATGTACCTGGCTAAGGGAGCAAAATATGCTCATGTTCATTCAGTGTCACCCCCAAATTATGAGCGTTGAACTGAGCGAGTTATAATGCTTGTATGTAACCATGAATTGAATCAGTTTTTAATGCGATACCTAAATAGCCATTTTATGCATTTTTTCGTTTTAAATTGCGAAAAAACGTTGCAGTGATGGTAAGAGCTTACTCACCAACCAAAAAAGATTGATTATTCACTCTTACTAATACGCTATCGATTAAACTTGTATTTGAGAACATCATACGCAAAAACAAACAAGAATTTGAAATAATCAACTGTATAACGCTTAAGCAACTTTGGCTCATCATAAATACGATACATCCAGCGTAAATTAAACTTATCAATCCACCCCGGATAATACTGAATACCCTTGGCAGTTTGATGCAAAAATCCACCACAGGTAAAGCCTGTACCATTCCAGCCTTTTTTACGAAGATCGATAAGAAAGGTTTCCTGAATAGGGGTTCCCATACCAACAATAACAATATCCGGGTTTACCCCTACTACGGCATCAATTTCCTCTTGCCATTCGTTTCCTGAAAAATAGCCATTACTATACTTGATGATATTTAATTTAGGGAATTCAGACTTAATAACTACCATAGCCTGCGAAATTTCTTCTTGCTTACTACCAACAAAGTACAAGGACTGCCCAGATTCCTCAGCTTGTTTAAAAACCTTAGGTGCAAGAGAGGTCATATCAAAGCTAATGCGCTTAACTTTCCAGCCCATAAATAACTTCAATAAAAGAGCGAGCAACCCCCCATCTATTTCAATATTTGTCATTGGCCTTGCCAAGTGTTTGTTTTTCCTAATTTGCAAATACGAAAAAGGATTTAAAAAGGTTGTATCCCCACTTTTTATCGGCTGACTATGCATGCGAGACTTAATCATTTTAAGCATTATAAAAACCTACTTATCAGAAATTATTTTAGGTGAATAATATAAGTACAACGCAACTAACATCACCGTCGCAGGACTTTGAAATACATTGTGTGTTGACAAAAAAGTCAAAATTAAAACATTAATAACAAATAGAAACTGAAAGCCAGGCCTTACTACTGAAAGTCTTGACAGGCGATAAAAAAGACACATTAAAATAACTAATGAAAGAATAGAATAGTCAAACCAGTATCTTAAAAAATCGAAATGAGTAATATATCCAATCAGGTTTTCTGAGGAGCCAGCCCCAAAGCCGCCAATATAGAAGTTCCCACTTAAGGCAGAAATCAATCGCATATACCAGAGCACCCTAGTTCCTAAGGACCCCCCTTCTAAATCATCCAACGACGCCATTCTAGAACCACTATCAATAATAGCATCGTTAATAGACCCACCAAAAAACAATAAAAATAACGCTAGAAATAAAAATACAGCCGAAAAAAGTCTGATTTTTACAATACTAGAAGGAGTAGAAAACCACATATAGCAGAATAAAAACAATACATATAATGCCAGCGCTGTTCGAGTCCCAGAAAGCAAAATAAATACAACAGGTACAACTAAACTCAACATCCTAATGCCACCCCACCCCTTGCTAACTGCCAAATACATTGCAGACAACAAAAAAAGGGTATTTGCGAATACAGGAGGTGACAACATAAAACCAGCCATCCGACCGCCAAAACCAGAATCTAGTCCCCATATCACAAGGCTTAACAAGGGCATAAATATTGCATTTATATAAAATATTGAATTAATCAGCGTAGCAGGCTGAATCAATTCGTTTTTTATATAGGCATTTACCAATACCAACAACATAACAACCAGACTGAAATAAATAATATCTCTAATAGCTTTTGCTAAACTATCACCTAAAAATCCAGCTGCTAGAACCAGAACAACCAAAGGAACCAATAAAGTTATTAGAGTCTTTACTTCAGCATCATGAAGATGCTTTCTTATATTCGCTGACAAAAAAGTGACACCCAAAAGTAGAATCAAAAATATAGGGGCCAATACTGGATTAAAAACACCTGCTTCTTTACCTCCAAGAACTAGATTCAGAAAGCCATCTATATTGATAGCAAAAGAAACTAGACCTACAAGCATATAGGTTACAAATTTTTTCGCCTCAACCTGCATTTTTTTTACCCCCCATTTCAATACACCTTACACCAGCCTCAATGAGCAACTCATGAAGCTTGTCTGTGGGCTTATTAAGCGGTGGTTCTAAATTAATTAGATTAAGATTGGGAATACTTAATACATTCAGCAATGTACTACTGTAAATACCAATCACAGTCACACCATACCCCTGGGAAATTAGTGATAAGATATAATCTTCAGCAATCAAAAAAGTTCTAACTACCGTAGCCCCTTCTGCCTCGAAGTGCGAAACTTTGCTGGATCTAGGATGCAGTAAAACATCCGTCACCGGCCAGCGCTTTAGCACCTCTCCATCCATGGCCAACTCCCCCTCCTTACTCATCAAATCATCCTCACTAAATGCATTGGCCAGATAGATCACCCTTTTCGGCCGATTCGTCAACTCTCCCTGCTCCACATCACCCAACAATGCTATCTTTTGAATAGGTGAAAACACGTTATCAAAGTCATAAATCGTATAGTGTTTATTAATATCTATTATCAAATTTTTATACAGTAACCGAGGAGCGACTAATGAGAAAACAGCACCCACATCTTTACGATCTTCTAAATCATAAAAATAACCGGCTCCACTCACATTTCCCGAGCCATCATCAAAGGTATTAAACCTTTTAATACCGAGCATCAGCATCAAGAATCTGGAATGAAAGTGTTTAATGTTGCCAGTAAACAACTCCCATTTTGTTCCCAGTTTTAGTCTAAGTTTTAAAGCGAATTTTGCGAGCCTAAATACATCAGAGAGCATTGAATGCTTAAGAGTCAGAAAGAAAGAATGAGCGCAGTTTTCTGCAAGAAAATTAAAGTAATACTCGTGTTTATCTGTTTTCTGAAAACACACGTACACCGCTACGCAATTTTCAAGTCCTTCGGATTCAATTATTCGCTTGGCTATTAGCGCATGTAACGGTGTATAACAAAGAAAAAGGCGCATAACTACAAACTCACTTAGCTTTCATCGCCCAAGGCATGGGGGAATATTTATTTGAATAAAAGAAAACAAGACAGCATGACGTAGCATATGCAGCTATAGTTGCATATGCAGCACCAGCAATTCCATACCTAGGTATAAGTAATAAATTTAGTCCAATATTTAGCAAGGCAGCCATAGGTGTCACTAAAGCAAGAACATGTGTTTTATTTGCATGAACCAAATAGGGGAATATAATTTGATAAATCCCATAAAATATATATGAAACTGCCACTGGAAAAATAACCCCCGCTGCTTCGTAATAGCGCTCATCCACCACAAAAGGCAATAGCCACTCAGCAACTAGCGCATAGATTACAGCACCAACCATTAAGGTTAAAATATAATACCTAGTATTCCGCACTATATTTAACTTGTTATCCATATTATTGTTTGCCAGTTTCTTAAAAAACCAAGGCTGCCATGCCTTTAAGAAAGCATCTGTAAAAATCATTACTACCATGCCAAACTGATAACCCACAGAGTAAATACCAACAGATTCCTCTCCTAAGATTTCAGCAATAAACAATCTATCTATCAATGTAATAACTACCGCCGCTAGCGCATGAGGAATCAAGGGGATTGATACAGAAAGTATTTCTTTAACATCTAGCCACTGCCAATTAAACGAAAGTGCTTTTTGCAGCCTCATAGCTATAAGCCCCAAAAAGCCATAAATTACTATCGGAGTAGTTATCCCTATCGCTCTTCCCTCCCAGCCGCTATGGAAATATATTACTAACAATAGGCTAAGCAACAAATTTAGTATCGTATGCGAGATTTCCCAGGCAGCATACTGAAAGGGTTTCTCTTGCGTTCTTAATAAAGTGAGGTTTAGCAAGTTCGCCATACTCATACATGCAACTACTGGCATAGCTAAGTACCAGTTCGACTCCAATCCAAATAAAGATAGTCCGGAAGATAAGTGTACAAGCGACACAAGTATTGAAAACCCAAAAAAGCATAAAAGCACCATGACAATGGCTGACATATACATTGAAAATTGCTTTTGAGTGAGGTTAAAGTACTTTCTCGGTATATTGCTATTTAACCCCCCTTGCAGAGATTGAAAAAAAGCGATAAATACCTGAATTAACGCAATCATTCCGTATTCTGAAGGCGATAAATACCTTGTCAAAATAGGTAATAGAAGGAAGGGCACCATTTTATTAAATAAGCTAGATGCCAAGTAAATCAAAGATGCTTTAAACATCTTCAATATCCTGCAACAAAGCAACTGTTACATCAGCTTGAAAAAAACGAATGTTTTTTCGAATCAACTCATCAGACCAATCCCACCACTTTAACTTAAGCAACCCTTCAATTACGTCTTCATTAAAGCGCCATTTCAAATGTTTAGCTGGTGAGCCCACAACAACCTCATAAGGCTTTACATCCCTTGTCACGATAGACCCAGCGCCAATTATTGCGCCATCACCGATACAAACTCCAGGCATAACAATAACTTGAGCACCAATCCAGACATCATTACCTATTTCAACCTTTGTATATTCACGGCTATCCTCACTAACAAAGCCGCCTAAATCAGGTCGCCTAGAGAAAGAGTTTGTACTTAGCAATGATGCATTATGGGAAACAGCATTAATTGTTACATCCCAAGAAATCGAACAGTACGCTCCTATATCCGAGTGCGTTACTTTGGAGTAACGCCCTATGCTTGTTCGCTTGCCAACAACTGAATAGGCCACCTGCGAGTAAGCAGCAAACATTGTCGTCGAGTCAGAACGGACATACTGCAAATCCGTTAAAGCCCAAGCAATTACCTTACGCATTATTTTTCTAAAGAAATTTTTCATTTAGCGCCCCAAAAGCATCTTAACAAGGGAAGTAAGTTTTATTTTTGAAGGTGCTCCCGCAGAAAACCTTGGATTTAGCAGAGCAAATGAAACAAGAAGATCCAAAAGCCACTCAAAAGATGCATATGATGACTCGCTAATATCAAGCGATCTTCTAAAAACTGGCATGACCTTTTCTTTATTTTTAAATACTGCAATAAAGGTTGCGCAAGAATATGCTAAATCAAGAAACATCAGAGGTTTCTCTTTAGCACACTCAAAATCAATCAAATGTACTGCCAATTTTTCGCTGATCAAAAAATTATTCATATGGAGGTCCCCGTGATAACGGCGACCCTTCATGCTAGCACTCGATAACAATTTAGGAACATGCCTTACAAGGGCTAACATAATAAATGGCAGCGAAAAGTAATATAAACACTTTAATTGCTGTCTTTTATATAGGCTTGCTCTAGTGCCGACTGGTCCACTAAGGCATAAATCTTTAAACCTGCTTAAAACCAGTCTACATGCTTCAAGCTTACCTATTGTTCTATTGTTGATGTTTGGAATTGAGTTAAATTCTTGTATTGATTTCTCAACTTCGCTAGCCATACTTAAAATTTGTTTTTGTGCTATCGACTTGTTCATAGCAAAAGTCAGAATGCTTTCACCTTCGACATACTCAAGTACTAAATAACCATCACCTTTTTGTATCAACTCTGGAATATGAGCAACACCAGATAGCAAAGAGTAATACTCGGCTTCAATAGTAAAGGCCTCCTTAATTTCAACGGGGGCAGCCTTCAGATACAACTTTGCAATACAGGTCCTTCCGTTAAAAACTATCTTTAATATAACCGTTTTCTTATGTTCACTTTTATGGAGTATTTCAATGACCACCCAATTTTGTCGCTTTGCAAAATCAACCACATCACGATCGAACATCTAAATAGCCAACTTATCTAGTAAGAATGCACAAACCTCTTTAGGACCTGATTGATAAGGCACTGTCAGCTCATATGTAGTCGCGCCAGAAAATGAATTCACATACATATCTTGGAGTTTTTGCATGAGATCACCGTCACTCCAAACTGCATATTCCTTTGGTGAATTAGCAGCAATTAACTTAAGTATTTCAGATAATGGCTTCAATTCCCGTCCAGACGCATTAGCACTTCTTTGCGCATATTCTTGAACCGATATTTCTTTTAATTCAAAAGATGCTATGTCTTGTCGAGATAAATGAATGCCATATACAAGTGGCACCCTTTCAGAAGGAATCGCAAGCTTAGTAAGTGACTTGGGGCTAGCCTTAATGATAGGGTTTGCTTTAATCACTTTTGTTAAAAAGTCCCAACGAACTTTTTTTGAAGTCGCTAGTGCCTTTACAGCATTCACAGCGGCAGGATCTCCGTGATCAACATCTGAACGGTAAAGTGATACGGTTTTCATGCAGGGATATGCGGCTTTTTCACTGCTGACAATACCAAAATCCTCTGACAAATACTGAAAACCCTCATTGCTTAACAAGTTCAAAACTGTACTTGTTTTCCCACAGCCACCAGTGCCTGACAATACGATAGCTTTATCATTTCTAGCCAAAACGCCTGCATGTATAAATGAATGGCCATTCTTTAACAGACATAATGCGACCACACTCCACAGAAGAGAATACGATGCGATTTCTCCTTTAACATATGCTGCTCTAGAACCATACTCAACAGATAACACACTCTTTAAGAACCGAAAAGCTTCGCGAGCAAAGCCTGCTCTCTTTAAGAATATGTTTACTTTCATCACCCCATCGTTAAAGGCATTACTCACTTCGTAGTAATAAAATGGATTAATATCAACATGAAATTCATTAGCATTGAAGTTCATATTCCCTTTCCCTGAGAAATGAGTTGGTTTGTAAGCATCCACCTTATTCTCATGAACACAAATTTCAAGATCCGCTACCCCCTCAAAATTAGAATTTGAAAATTCTTCCTTCAATAGACTCACTATCTTGTCAGTCCCACTAACTTTTACATTTAGCGGGCCAACAGCATACAAATTATTCATTACCATCTACTCTCTAAAACTCCCTTTAACTTAGAATTACTTACCTCCAAGTACATCCCATTGAAGCAAAGCATCTTCTTCAATATTAGATACAGCTACTCTACCTATTAGCTCATCCCAGTGAATTGGACTAATACCATGGGCAGGCCTTTTAGCAATCAACATATCTTCCGTTAACACTTCACCAGCAGCAATATCACGAGCAGCAACCACACTGCGCCTAGCGTGCAATCTAGCCGCCTGCTCTTTTTCTAAATCCTTGGATTCACCACTAATCATGATTTTGTATTTTTGTGCTTTAGCGCAGAATTTTTTAAGATCAGCTTCGTCCATTGCATGGTAGTGATCGTTACCTGGCAAAGTTTTATCATGTGTAAAATGCTTCTCTAATATAGATGACCCCATCAACATGGCTACTTCCAACGCACTAATCGTTTCATCTGGTGCCACATGATCTGAATATCCAAGTACGCAATCAGGGAATGTACGCTTTAACACTTCTAGCATGCCTAGCTGGGCATTTTCTTCAGGGGTTGGGTAATTCAAAACACAGTGTAAAAGGGATATTTCCTTGGCGCCTGCCTCTTTAGCGGTTTGAAGTGCAAACTCAATTTCTGGCAAGGTCGCCGCACCGGTGGACATTATCAATGGCTTCCCCATAGAAGCACACTTACGAATAAGCGGTACATTAGTAATGTCTGCCGAAGCCACTTTATAAGCTGGCATTAATGGGTCTAGAAAATCAACCGCGTCCAAATCAAATGGGGTCGACATAAAATCGATACCCACTTCCTTACAATACTCAGCCAATTCAATGTATTCTGCCTCGCCAAAGCCATCGTATTTTTGGAATAACTTAAACTGGCTATCGGTAGGCTCTTTTGTTTGATCCCAATAAGCAGGGCTGTTTTTAGACGCTATTTTAGAAGCTTTGTAAGACTGAAACTTAGCGGCATGGGCTCCGCCATTCTTTGCTTCAAGAATAAGTCTTTTCGCCAAATCCATTGAGCCTTCATGGTTTACGCCAATTTCAGCAATTATATAAGGGTTAAGATGATCGCCAACTTGATGACTTCCAATGTTAAATTTATTACTCATTTTATTTTCCCATCAAGTTTTCAATTAAGTTAATTACGCGCTTTTTACCGCTGCTAAGATCAATCTTACTGGCTTTTTCTAACATCAGGTCACGCATATCCTTGTTCATAACCACACTTAAGAAGGTCGATTTTATTTGTTCTTCTTCTACAGAATCCCTGTGCCCAAGGTTGATAACACCGTTATCGCTTGAGGCAAACTTGTGAGTTAGCTCACGTTCGTTTTGGCAAATCACTAAAGTCGGAACATTAAGCGAGGCTAGTTCAAATACTGTCCTGCCACCAGAGGTTATAGCTAAATCGGCATCAACCATAAAGTCAGACATCCTTGACGTCCCTTGAACTATGGTCACATCATTTAACGCAAGCGAATTTGCGTACTCAGTGAGTTCTTTACCAAAACCATAACCAAGGCCAAGCACTATAGTTATGGCAATACCATCTTCAACACACTTTGGCGCAATAGCTGTCAAAGCACGGCGACTCAAATCCCCTTCATCAACACCGCCAAAACATAACAGCACTTTTTTAACATTTTTTTGAATTGGCGGAACATCTATATACAAAAACTCATCACGCAAGCAGAAGTACTCGGCACCACTAAGTACATGCTTTGACGGGAAAGAGGTTGGATAAAGTGCATTAATAACCAGGTCAGCTTCATCAATGCCTGGCCCCATATCCTCAAAGTTTACGGTTCTAATATCCGATTGTTTGAGCGCACGCATATAATCAATGGCTGTATCTAACACATCGTTAATCACTAGGTTTGGCTGAAGATCAATAATAGTTTGCGAGGCTTTTTTAGCAGTAGTGATTATTACTGGGTAATTAGATTGCTCTATATATTGCTTAGCAAGATCGTCATTTTCTGTAACTACAAAAACAATCTCATTTAAAACCAGCTCATTAGCCAACATGACTGTACGATAAGCGTGACCAAGCCCTATAGATGAATTGCCAGCCACGTAAAAGGCAATTTTTTTACGCCCTAATAAGCTTTCACACAGATAAAAGTCACTTAACGTATCTATATCAAAGCTATTTTCATGCTCTACTTCATGCAACTGTATCGATGAGCCTATACGGGTGCCCGTAGCCAATACACTTTTTCTACAGGCGATTACTGCACCCGTTTCTTTGTAATTGGAGGGTAACTGTTGACGATTCACGCGCTCAGTGTAATTTGGCGCCGCCTTGCCATTTGAGACACCCCAGCATAGGTGGCGGTCATCAACCACACTTAAAACTGTATCGCAGGATTCATCATTAAAGCACGCCATAGCCCCATCAATATCATCACTGGTAATAAGTGGTGAGGTGGGCTGTACCGTTACCACAACGTCCACATCTTCACTTATCGATGAATTCTCTACCGCATGTAAGATCACAGGGTCTAGTGTTATATGATCCGCACCCAATTCAGCAGGGCGCATAATTACATCAGCACCAAAGCGTGAAGCAAAAAGCGCTATCTCTTCATCGTCAGTGGTAACTACTACCTTAGATATTGATTTTGCATTAAGACATGCATTAATTGAGTAATAAATTAATGGATTCCCCGCCATTGGACGAAGGTTTTTCCTAGGAATCCCTTTTGACCCACCCCTGGCAGGTATAACGGCAATAATGTTCATTTAAAGTCTCTACCACACAAATTTAGTGCATTTTTTAAATAGGCTAAGGCTCGCTCTATTACCTTATTAACCTAGCATTCAATAAACCCACGCACCCTATGCCTATTACAGTGCTCTTCATACTGTTACTTCGCTGAATTGTAGGTTACAGGTTTGGTGCTTTTTTATTTACAAGGGCAGGGGTTGCTATACGCACAACTTTTGGCCACGTCCTTGCGGTTCCGGTACTTTCGCGAAAGGCGCTCACTTTCGATATTATATGGGCTTTTGTAACAGCCCTGTCACTTGGCAAGCTATACAAAGGCCTGAACTACCACAGACCATTAATCACTAAGCCCTAGCGACATTTAGGTGCTTTTAGCTGCACCCATTAAATTTTTATATTGTGGTTTTACTGTTGCGGCAAATAACAAGGGGGATTACAGCAAGAGTGTTAGCCCAACACAGGTTTAATTGTGTTTCTGTGAGGCCTTTCAAATTTTGGGCGGATTGTACGGCATTAAGGGGGGGATTGGAATGTTAATTATTGGGGATTTGTAACCGAGGGGGGGGGGCTATTCCTTCATTGCCGGAAGGCGCTGCGCTTTTCCGGCCTACGTTTTTATTGGGCATTTGGCTTTGGGTGATTGGGCGTCTTGAGGGGCTGCGTTTTTTGCTGTTTATCTGCTGGGATCATTGGGTAATTTTTCATTCTGCTGTGTGTTTTTTATTCACCGTACATATTCCAACCATTAAGGGTTTTAATTTTGCTAGGGGGAACTTTATAGAATAACGGTGTGGGCTTGTGCATTGCCGGAAGGCGCCTTCGGCTTTTCCGGCCTACGTTTTTATTGGGTGATTGGGTTTGGGTGATTGGGCGTCTTGAGGGGCTGCGTTTTTTTTGCGGTTTGTCTGTTGGGGTTATTGGGTAATTTTTCATTCAATTGTGTTTTTTTATTCACTGTACATATTCCAACCATTGAGGTTTTTAATTTTGCTAGGAGGGAGCTTTATAGAATGGCGATGTGGGCTTGTGTATTGCCGGAAGGCGCCTTTGGCTTTTCCGGCCTACGTTTTAATTGGCGCTTGGGTTTGGGTGATTGGGCGTCTTGAGGGGCTGCGTTTATTTTGCTGTTTATCTGCTGGGATTATTGGGTAATTTTTCATTCAATTGTGTATTTTTTATTCACTGTGCTTATTTTCAACCTTTGAGGGTTTTTATTTTGCTAGAGGAGGCGTAATAGAATGGCGATATGGGCTTATGTATTGCCGGAAGGCGCCTTTGGCTTTTCCGGCCTACGGCTAATTCAAATAGGTTGCGTTTGTTTGCTTTTTATTTTGAAGGCTTATAATTAAATTGCATATATTGCTTATCCCCCTATTGGCAAGCCGTTTTAAATCTTTATACTGTGGCGATCTTAAATACATCTCATGGAAAGATTTAATATGCG
>MAAA01025627.1_pt1 | contig 12774 bp, 10 predicted proteins | sample 1115971 | NCBI WGS metagenome assembly MAAA01 (sample SAMN04961123, study PRJNA320927) | seawater metagenome | isolation source: sample BD02T6 sea water enriched with oil for 6 days | place: USA:Gulf of Mexico | collected 2013-07-27 | reverse complement strand
ATCGATTGGGGCAATGTTAACCGTCCTTTCGACGCTGACAAATTCGATGCCCTTTGGGATCGTGTAGAAGCGTATTTAGACCAGCACGACAAATTTGTATCTAACGTGCACGTGGGCGCAGACGCGAATCACTATCTGCCTGTTAAAATGACCACTCAAACAGCTTGGCAGAACCTGTTTGGCCGTAACTTGTTTATCCGTCCGGATAACTACAACACAGCCGATAAAGCCGAATGGCAGATCTTGAACGTGGCTAACTTTGTATGTGAGCCAGAGCGTGACGGCACTAACTCCGACGGCGCGGTTATTATTAACTTTGCTGCTCGTAAAGTATTATTGGCGGGCATGCGTTACGCCGGCGAAATGAAAAAAGCCATGTTCTCAGTACAAAACTTCTTGTTGCCAGAAAAAGACGTTTTGCCTATGCACTGTTCTGCTAACGTGGGCGAAGAAGGCGATACATGTTTGTTCTTTGGTTTATCCGGCACTGGTAAAACTACCTTGTCTGCTGACCAAAGCCGTTACCTTATTGGTGATGACGAACACGGTTGGGGCAAGGGCACTGTATTTAACATTGAAGGCGGTTGCTACGCTAAGACCATCGATCTTTCACAAAAGAACGAGCCGGTTATCTGGGATGCCATTAAGTTTGGTGCCATCGTAGAAAACGTGGTTATGAACAGCGAAACACGTGTTGCCGATTACAACGATGTAAGTCTTACCGAAAACGGTCGTTGTGCTTACCCTCTTGAGCACATTGAAAAACGTGTTCTTGAAAACCAAGCGGGCGAGCCTAAAGCGGTTATCTTCTTAACGTGTGATATGACAGGTGTTTTACCTCCTGTTTCTATCCTTTCTAAAGAGCAAGCGGCGTATCACTTCCTAAGTGGTTACACAGCATTAGTAGGCTCTACTGAAATGGGCGGATCTAAAGGTCTTAAGTCTACTTTCTCTACGTGTTTTGGTGCTCCTTTCTTCCCACGTCCAGCAGGTGAATACGCTGAATTGTTAATGAAGCGTGTAACTGAATATGATTCACAGGTGTATCTTGTGAACACAGGTTGGACCGGCGGTCCTAACGGTGCTGGTGGTGAGCGTTTCTCTATTCCAACCACGCGTGCAGTAGTAGCAGCGGTTCAGTCTGGTGCCTTACGCGATTGTGATACGGATACTACTTCGGTATTTGGTTTGAAAGTGCCTAAGTCAGTTGAAGGTGTTGATTCTCAGTTATTGAATCCACGTAATGCTTGGAAAGATCAAGCTAAGTTTGACGAAGTAGCAGCAGGTTTGGCGCAGCAGTTTGTTGAAAACTTCACTAAATACGATGTGTCTGACGCCATTCGTGGTGTAGCACCAAAAGCTTAATTTAATATAAGCTTTTGTCCGTATAAAAAACCCGAGCTTGCTCGGGTTTTTACGTTCAGGACGAACATTTTTTAAATTTAAGAGTCTAGAAGTGCACAACTACAGGGATGTAGTTGGTAGAGCGAAGCAGGATCGTGACAAGGATGTCACTTATTAGAGCAATGCATGGAGCACTTGCCGTAAGCCAGAGCCGAGGAGCAATATTTTAGGGTACGTTCAGGGGCGAATACTTCCCTGTCAGCCACGCCCTAAAAATCAAACCATGTTGCTGTCCATTAGGTATTTCATAACCGTAAGTTTCAAAGCTACGATTTACTTAAACTTATGTTTCACTTTTAACTTAGTGGAGTTTAATTTTAATTCGTCAGGAATAGTTGGTAATGGTTGTGACTTCTCAATGGCGTCCCGCACTTCCTGATTTAGGGTTTCATGGCGAGTAAGGCTAATGTCTTTAGCGTTTTCAACTAAACCCTCTCTGTTGATCTTGATTTCAATTTCTACCATGCCTTTATGATTCAATTTCTTGGACCATACGGGGTATTCAATGTTGCCGCTTATAATTGACTTAATTTCATCTATATAACGACTTAATATTTTCTTATATTGTGCCCTACTAAGTTTGCTAGAACTGGATAAAGAAGCCGGCATAACGGGCTTCTTTAAATATGCTTGGCTACTGCCTTTAGGGTCAAATTTATAGCTGAAAGACACTGGCCAATCACTGCCCTTCAAGGCATCTGGGGGTAAAATAAAGGGTGCAACATCTTTGATGGCATTTTGTACTTCTGCCGATAGTAACTCGGATATATTGTCGTCAACGTTAACCAGTTTGCTGATAACCCCTTTTCGGTTCACGTTAAAGTTTACTTTTACAGTGCCTTTTTGGCCAAATTTTAGGGCCCATTGAGGGTAGTTAATGGCACTGCGAATTTCGCGTTTTAATTCCCATTGATACAAGGCTAAGTAATAGCGGCCTTGAGCCGCAAGTTGCTTTTTAGATAACGTTTTACTAGACCGTTTTACACTGGCAATTTTTTTAGGTTTGCTGAGTTTCTTCTTTTTTGCAACTTTTTTGGGAGCCACATAGGTTTTAACCGGTTTTGGCCTAGCTGCTGCTACCGCTTTCTTCTTTTTTTGAATTTTCGCTTTACGGTTTTTTTCAGCAAGGGCTTTTTCTTCTTTCACTTTAGCCAGAGCTGCCGCTTTTACATCAGCCAGTGCTTTAGCTTTAGCTTTTATGGCTGCTAATTCGCTGTCTTTACGGTTTTTAATCCAAGAGGCAATTAATTGGCTGCGTTGATTCGTGTAATTCACGCCATTAAATCGTGACTTAAGCGTCTGCGTTAACTCATCGGTTTCAGTACTTAAAATACGACGCTTAAATTCACCAGAAGGGGGTAGTTTGCCAATCCAAGCGTTCACTAAAAGGTTGAATAATTGACCGCTCGAGGTGTTGATGATTTGCACATTATTAATACTAATGCTGGTGCCCACGCCGACAATATAATCGATGATGATTTCATCACCCTGAACTAAAGGTTCATCTAGGAAACCTGAAAACATCATCAGTTGAGCAATAAGCTCATCATTGCTTACAAATGGATTATTGATGGCAATGTCATTTTGCCACATACGTGACCAACGCCTTGGAGACCAACGTTTTGATGTAACTTTAATGGCCATGCGCTTGCTTTGGCTGCTGGTGAGTATGGTTTGAGCGCTGTCGGAGGGTTCGGTTAGGAAAAGTGAGGCAATGTAAATTTCTTTACGCAGCAATTCATAAGTGGCGATGCCATTCAGGGTTAGCGCAAAGGTGGGTGCGGCTAAGGTGAAGCTGAGGATAACCCCTAGAAATGGCAATAATTTCATCATACGAATGGCCCTATGGTGACTTACTTACAGCATAGACTAATGAGAGAGACTTAGAATCTGGCTAACTATGCATTTATACCTCTCTTTAGTCGTAGTGCAAAGGACCGACCGCGTCATGGAATAACCGTCTCAGCTCACTCCTAGGCTGTACTCAACCTTAGACTGCTTTATAATCCTTGCGCCGAATCGTTAACTCGGCATTAACATCGCCACATAATCAATAATAATTACCCGTGAGTCGCCCATGGATCGTATTGCCCAAGTCATAGCTCAAGAGTTAAATGTACACGTTAACCAGGTTGCCGCCGCTGTGCTGTTACTGGATGAGGGGGCGTCGGTTCCCTTTATTGCTCGCTATCGTAAGGAAGTGACCGGTGAGCTAGACGATAGTCAATTAAGAACATTAGAAGAACGTCTGCGTTATTTACGTGAAATGGAGGTGCGCCGCGCCGCCATTCTTAAGAGCATTGATGAACAGGGCAAGCTTAGCGAAGAACTAAAGGGCCAGATTCTAGCAGCCGACACCAAAAACCGCCTGGAAGATCTATACCTACCCTTTAAACAAAAGCGTCGCACTAAGGGACAAATAGCCATTGAAGCCGGTCTTGAGCCATTGGCTGATGCGTTACTGGGGGATCCTAGTCTTGATCCACAGCAGCATGGTTTAAGCTATATCGATGCAGACAAAGGCATAGCGGACATTAAGGCGGCATTGGATGGGGCTAAATTTATCCTGATGGAGCGTTTTGCAGAAAGCGCTGATTTACTGCAAAAATTAAGAAATTTTTTATGGGATGACGGCACCTTAAGTGTGCGCGTGATGGCAGGAAAAGAAAGTGAAGGGGCCAAGTTTCAAGATTATTTTGAGCACGATGAAGCCCTTAAAAAGGTGCCAAGTCACCGTGCATTGGCCATTTTAAGGGGGCGAAACGAAGGTATTCTAGCGGCCAACTTAATTGTGGGCGACCCAAGTGACCGCTTAGCGCCCAGCCCTTGTGAAGGCATGGTAGCAGGCTTCTACGGTATTGAACAAAAAGGCCGCCCCAGTGACACATGGTTAGCCGAAGTCGTTAAATGGACATGGCGCGTAAAATTGCTGACCCACTTGGAAACCGAGCTTATTGGTAAAGTACGTGACAGCGCCGAAGATGACGCCATTAATGTATTTGCCACCAACCTTAAGGATTTATTGCTGGCTGCTCCTGCGGGTCATAAGGCCACTATCGGCCTGGACCCTGGATTGCGTACGGGCTGTAAAGTAGCGGTATTGGACGGCACCGGTAAAGTGTTGGATCACGGGGTTATTTATCCTACCCCACCTAAAAACCAAGTGACACAAAGTAAGGCTGTTTTAAAAGCCTTGTGTGAAAAATATGATATTACGCTCATTGCCATCGGTAACGGTACCGGCAGTCGTGAAACCGACAAGGTAGTTGGTGACTTCTTAAAAGAAAATCCCGCGCTTAAAAAGGTGCAAAAAATTATTGTCAGTGAAGCGGGGGCATCTGTGTATAGTGCCTCTGAGCTGGCGTCCAAAGAATTTCCTGATTTAGATGTAACTATTCGTGGTGCCATCTCCATAGCCCGTCGTCTACAGGATCCGCTGGCCGAGCTGGTTAAAATTGAGCCTAAAGCTATTGGTGTAGGCCAGTACCAGCACGACGTAAGTCAGAGTGCATTGGCGCGTTCACTAAGCGCGGTGGTGGAAGACTGTGTAAACGCCGTGGGTGTGGATTTGAATACGGCATCGGTGCCGCTATTAACTAAAGTTTCGGGTTTGAATAGCACCATCGCCAACAACATCGTGGCCTATCGCGAAGAGAACGGCGTTTATAAAAGTCGTGCCGAGTTGAAAAAAGTACCGCGCTTAGGCGCTAAAACGTTTGAACAAGCCGCGGGTTTCTTAAAAATTAACAATGCAAAAAATCCATTAGATTCAAGTTCAGTACACCCAGAATCGTATGCGGTGGTGAAACAAATTTGTACTAGCAGTAACCGTGATGTGAAATCTATCATGGGCGATGGCGCGTTCTTAAAAGCGGTTAATGCCAGTGAATTTGTCAGCGAAGAAGTGGGCTTGTTAACCGTTAAAGATATTTTGAAAGAACTAGAAAAACCGGGCCGTGATCCACGTCCTGAATTTGTTACTGCCGAGTTTAAAGAGGGCGTAGAAGAAATTAAAGACTTGCGTGACGACATGGTCTTGCAAGGTGTCGCCACTAACGTAACCGCCTTTGGTGCGTTTGTAGATATTGGTGTGCATCAAGATGGTTTAGTGCACATCAGCATGATGAGTGACAAGTTTATTGATGACCCTCGTGAAGTGGTGAAAGCGGGTGACGTTGTCAGTGTGAAAGTGATGGAAGTCGATGCACCACGTAAACGCATCGCCTTGTCGATGCGCATGAGCGATAACGCAGAAGACTATCAAGCCGAAAAAGCCACGCCTAGAGGCGACCGTAAACCTAAAGGGCGTGCGCCACAGCGCACGCACAGCGCACCACCAGCAAGTGAAACCAGTGGTGGTGGCATGGCAGCCTTGTTTGCGAATGCACAGAAAAAGAAAGGTAAACGTTTATAAACGCGAGTTCGGCGTATTGACTGAGACCGCAGACTTCTGTGGTCTTACTTTAATGAAGAAGATGAAAAGTTATTATTAGCCTAGCGCTTATCCGGAGAATAAAAAACTCCCCTTAGCGTCACACTTTCTGGAAAATGCCTGCGTGCAGATACGACAATAGTGCGTAAGGAACTGGCCAAGACTTATTGGCTAAATGTGTTTAATGGCTTTGGTTTTGTTGTTGATTATGTGAACGGTGCCATGCGGCAATACCCAAATGATACCGTGATGTTTGTATATAAAACGGACTTCTGTGAAGAAAAAACCGCTAATTTATAGAAAATAAGACAATCCGTTCCCTACTCGATACTTTCCCTTAAGGCTGAGCCAGCTATAATGCTGGCTATCGTACCCTTTGGATTACTCCCTTTGTCTCAGTCAATTACCTACGCACAAACTCTGTCTGCCCTTGAAGAAGCACCAAAGGCAACTTTGACGTTTTATCGTGGCATTGAAAAAGAAGGTTTAAGGGTTAATAGCGATACTCGGATCAGCCAAGTGCCTCATCAAGCGCCGCTGGGAAGTGCACTCACTCACCCCTATATCACCACAGATTACAGTGAATCGTTGCTAGAATTCATCACGCCCGTGAAAGATAACGCCAAAGATGTCTTGGCATTTTTACAAACCGCCCACAGTTACACTTACCAGTATTTGGCGGATGAACTCATTTGGCCAGCTTCTATGCCGGGCAAAATTGAAGATGAATTAGAAGTGCCCATTGCCCACTACGGCAGCTCTAACGTGGGCACGTTAAAACACGTGTATCGTCATGGTTTATGGCATCGTTATGGCCGTAAAATGCAGTGCATTGCTGGGCTGCATTATAACTTCTCTGTCAGCGAAGAGTTATGGCAGCAGTTAGCCGATTTACAGGGTAAAGAGGTCAGTAAAGACTTCATGAGCGAAGGCTATTTTGGCTTGATTCGTAATTTCCGTCGCCATTCTTGGTTATTACTGTATTTATTTGGCGCCAGCCCAGTTTTAGATAAAAGCTTCATTAAAGGTGAAGAGCATCCTTTACAAGAACTGGATGACGCTAGCCTGTATTTGCCATACGCCACAAGCCTGCGAATGAGCGGTTTGGGTTATCAAAATAACGCGCAAGACGGTTTATTTGTATGCTTTAACGGTTTGTCTACTTACACCAGTACTTTGCATCAGGCCATGCAAGAGTCGGTTGCTGGCTATGAAGAGATGGGTGTGCTCAAAGATGGTGAGTATCAGCAGCTTAATACGAACTTGCTGCAAATTGAAAACGAGTATTACTCGGACATTCGTCCAAAACGTAATCCTAAAGGCGGCGAAAAACCGCTAACGTCCTTGAATGAGTACGGTGTTGAATACATAGAAGTACGCTGTTTGGATTTAAACCCATTTGCCCCCCTTGGCATAGATGAAGAGCAAATTCACTTTATGGATCTGTTTCTGTCTTATTGCTTACTGAATCCAAGCCCGATGCTGGGTGATGCCGAGTGCCGTGAAGTGGCGCGTAATCAACACAATGTGGTATTAGATGGCCGCAATCCACGTTTTACGCTGCAACGATTAGGAGAAACCGTTGCGTTAAAAGATTGGGCGCAACAGTTAATAACGCAAATGCAGCCATTGGCGCAGCTTTTAGATAACACTCATAATGTAAATCACTATGGGGCCGCGCTGGCTGCCATGGGCGCACGGGTAGAAGATGCAACACTGACCCCCAGCGCTCAAATGTTGGCGACAATGAACCAAAAAAATCAATCTTTTTGCGACTTTGCCATGGAACAAGCTCAAACAATAGCCAAAACCCACACCGCCACATTAGACACTGAAACCCTACAACATTGGCAGGAATTGGCACAAAATTCCCTGCAAAAACAACAGGATATTGAGGTTTCAGACGACGTTAACTTTGATCAATACTTAACCGAGTACTCGCAAAAAGTGTGAGCTGTGTCACAGCCAGCTTGGTCATTCTGCACATTGGCGTAATCGGTCTTAGTAATGGCTTGTAATCTAGCTGTTCTGAGATAAATTTACAAAAAACGCAAAGGATTGAGCCATGGAACTGGTGCCGGGTCACTGGGATTTGGATAGTTTAGAAAAAGCTTACCGTCACGGCTTCATGGCCGGTATGGTTGGCAAAGCTTCTGCTACCTGTCCTTATAAAGCCGAGGTGATTGCTAACGCATGGGAAGCCGGCTGGCAAGATGGCCGCGAACAATTTGAACACAAACAGGCATTGCTACAGAGCGAAAGCCTTTAGTTGCTCCATTTCTAGCCTTTCTCTTTCGTTACCCCCCTTGGCCTTTGTTCAGTTTTAGTTCTGGGCCACAAAATTCTGAAAGTACAAATCATCTACAAACGGCTTACCTTCTAATTCCGTTAATAAAGCACGAACTTCTTCCAATGCCACTTGTCTGAGTTTTTCACGCCCTTGAGCATTATTAACAGTATCGTCTTCCTGTTGGCTCAGTAGCAGTACCATTTGATTGCGGATATAGGCCTGATGTTGATTCACCATGCCGGCCGCTTCAGCCCCAGTGACTCTAAGGGCGATATCGGTGCGAATGTATTTCATACGCCCTTTGGTATTCGTGCCGTAATTCAATACAAAAGCGGGTTGTAAGTGTACGTATTGTGCACCTGACGATGATCCATCTTCTGCGAAGGCCGCCGGCATTAAAAAAAGGCATATAAGAAAGGTAAAATTGCGTAGCATGCTCATTTCCTGTGTAGGGTCTATGTGGATAAAACGGGCTGAATATATTGAGCATAGTTCAGTGGTGCAGAAGTGGCGCAGTACAAGTAAATTAGAGTCGCTCCCAATTTTTTAACAAACATAATTAAGGCATAAATATGTTTAAGGTTTCAAATAAATCGCTTTTCCTGATGGTGTTTTTGTTCTGTGTCGCCTTACTGGCGAGCGCTTATTATTTTGAATATGTCTTATATATGGACCCGTGTCCGTTGTGCATTATGCAGCGCATCGCCGTATTGATGGTGGGACTGGTAGGTTTGTCAGGGTTTGTGCTGGCGAAGACGGTCACAGGGCAAAGAATTCATGCCGCGCTAATGGGGCTGAGTGCTGTTTTTGGTTTGAGTGTGGCAGGTAGGCACGTATGGATTCAAAGTTTGCCAGCGGATCAAATACCCACGTGTGGGCCCAGTCTTGAGTATATGGTAGACACACTACCTTGGGCTGAAGTGTTATCGGTGATGCTGCGCGGAAACGGTAATTGTGCCGATGCTCATTGGTCATTGATGGGAATGTCGATGCCCATGTGGGTTTTGTTGTGCTTCGCAGGATTTATGTTGCTGGCGGCTTTTGTCACTTGGCAAACAGTGAAAAAACAAAATAATTAACAGATACAGTGACTTAGAGCAGATTAGGGGTGTTAAGGTGAGCGCGAATTGATACAGCGCTTATAGCGATCATATTTGAAAAAACCGAGCACCTCAAGCAAAAAAATATTCATTTTTTTTACCCTTGCAGCCGTCAAATCCTGAGCCTATATTTGAGTAACCAAAGGGCACATTAATAAATATAAGTACTTAGGAGGCGTCATGTTAGAAGGATGTAAATCGGCAAAAGAACGCTGGGGCGGCGTTCATGGTTTAATTGATCGTTGGCTGAATGAGCGTCAAGAACTGCTAGTGTTGTATTGCGCCATTAAAGGCTTAAAGCCTTATAGCCCTCGTGAAACACCTGTATCGGTAAAAGTGCAGGCTTTCTGCCAAGTGATGATGGATTATTGCAGTGCCGGCCACTTTGAGGTGTATAAACAACTTATATTAGAAGCCAAAGAATATGATGATGGCGGCTTAGAATTGGCTCAGAAGCATTATCCTAGATTGGAAGCCATTACTGAAAAATGCGTGACCTTTAACGACAGCTACGACACCGCTGAACATTGCTTAGAGAGAATGACCGAGATGGCGGGTGATTTATCTGATCTTGGTGAATTATTAGAAGAGCGTTTTACATTAGAAGATGAGCTTATCGAAGCACTGCATAATGTGCATCGGGAGATAGTCGCTTAACTTTTTATAGTGTGCCCAAATTGAATTAATTCAAACCCGCCACTGGCGGGTTTTTTATGTCCAAGGACGGACGGTATAGCGCGGTGGCAGGGATGCCAAAGAGCGCATATGTTCAGGACGAACGGTCAGGTTTTTTGCTCTCGGCAATTGCTTCTGCATTGCTCTAACAAGTACATCCCTGTACAAGCAGACAAACCCTAAGTACTTATATCCATGAAAGCAATGGCGCGGTGTGAAATGGACGGCGTCTACTCATCCTTGTTTCATACCAATAACAACAAACATCTGGTCATAAGCCGCCCTCGAATATTTTCGTCTAAACTGATGGCAGAACATAGGATGTTGCCTCATGAAATTATTAATCATATTTTTTACTTCTTTATCTTTGCTGGCCTGCTCAAGTGCTACACCTCCGGACAAACAATGGGAGATGGCGGTAAAGGGGGTCTACAGTGCTAGCATTTCTCGTGATGGGCAGAGCCTATTGATAGGGTCCATTCATCATGGCGGCAGCTACTGGCAAATTGAAAAATTTGAGCGTCTTTACAATTGGAATCATGAAGCCGGAAAGATGTCGGGCATTGTCGTCAGCGCCATCAGTGACAATGGCTTATTTGCCAGCACCAGCGATCATCGAAAAATTGCACTGTGGAATACCCAAACCGGAGAAGCGTTTTGGTTATGGGAAGCTCCTGCCGATATCCAAGCGATGGACCTGAGCAATGACGGTCAATTTGCATTGCTGGGGCTTGAGAGTTATGAAGCGGCTATGTTTGATATAAAAAATGGTGGTGTAAAATTTAGACTGAAGCATGAAGGCATCGTGCAAACAGTGGATATGAGTGGTGATATGAGTATTGCCATCACAGGCGGAGATGACTCGCTGGTTAAAGTGTGGAATTTACAAACGGGCAAAGAATTGTTCTCTTGGCGACTGCTCAATCAAATTAAAGTAGTGGCTATAAGCCAAGACGGCCGTTTAGGGTTTGCTTCCAGCTATCGCGGAACAAACAATATCTGGGATCTCACCACCGGAGATCTATTAATGCAACTGCCTAAAGTTGAGGGTCATATTCAAAGCGCGCGGTTTAATGGTGACGGCACTCAGTTGTTAACCGGTAGCTCAAGTGGTTTTGTAGACTTATGGCAAGTGAAGAGCGCACTGAATGAAGGAAGCTGGAAACTGGCACCGCGCAGTGGCTGGGTCAGTAAAAATACTCAAGTTTTAGATGTGGCGTTTAGTGGGGATACATACAAGGCGGTGGGGGCCAATGGTGTCACTTATCAGTTATCTAATAAGTGACCTTGGTGCAGGCTAGCGAGTGGCCGCATCCAATTGTTTTTGACGAGCATCAAACTTGCCTTGAATACCTTCTATTTGTTGAAGCATTTCAGGCACCTTACTTAATGGTGCGGTAGTGAAAGGAGTGCTTAGGCCATCGTCCTTAGCCAGTGGGTCAAAACGGTCTGTCTTTTTAGCTTCGCGAAAACCCTCAGGTAGCTCAATAGTTTTCATGGAGTTAATTTGGGTTGTTACTTTAAAGTTTTCAGAGCTTTGGGATTCATGTGGTGTGTCACTGTATTGCCAGTGGCCTTTAGCATCTTTCCAGCGGTAAAGCTGGGTGTCTTCTTTTCCTATATTTTTCAATTTATTGATAGAACGGGTGGCATCCGGCATGAATTGCTTAAGGGTCATCATAGGTGTGCCATCAGGCTTTTTAATGATGAAGGGCGCGGCGAGTGCACCAATTAAGCCCAGAATTATTAATTTATAAAATAACGGCATTTATGCGGATCCATCCAATAGGGGTAAAAAACGCTATCTTAGACTATTTTTAATTTTGACACCTCTGATAAATAGCGTGGAATAGGCAGTAAGCCAATATAGTTTTAATAAGGCATAGCAATAAATTGTGCTGATAAGTGTAGTAGTTTTGTAACGGCGCGCACAAATGGAATAAAGTTATGAGCAGGATAGGTAAATATTAATGGACAGGTTTCGTGACACGTAATATTTGGGACCCTATAAAACCACAGGGCACCCGGTTAGTCAGCCATGAACAGCCCAAACGAATATTGGTGGCGAATGCTAAGGGAGGATGTGGCAAAACCACTGTGGCTATTAATGTGGCTGCTTGCTTAGCAAAAGATGCTAATCAAGTAGCACTCATTGATCATGACCCACAAGGTTCTAGTAGTCAGTGGCTTTCAGTACGCCCAGAAAAGTTGCCCAGTATTTATTCTGTAGCGGCCTTTCGGCGTTGTGAAGTGAATACCACCCGCAGTTACCAATTAAATGTGCCCAGTAATACCACGCATATCGTGATTGATACTCCAGCCGGTTTAAGTGGCAATGTGTTGTCAGATCATTTGCGCCACTGTGATTTGATATTAATTCCCGTGGTGCCTTCGGCCATCGATATCCGAGCTGCGACCTCCTTTATTAAAAATGTATTACTCAGCCCAGGCTTTCGTATTCAACCAAAACCCATCGCAGTGATCGCCAATCGAGTAAAATCCAATACATTAGGTTATAAAAAATTGGCCATATTTTTGGCCAGTTTAAATATTCCGTTCATTTGTAGCCTTCGAGATACACAACATTATGTACGTGCTGCCGAATTTGGAATGGGCATTCATGACTTCTCTTCTCCTCACGAAAAAGATCTTAGTGATTGGCAGTCGCTGAAAAATTGGTTAAAAATTCAATTCGAGCGCTAATTCACCTTTATTTGTTAGTTAAATGACAAAAAACATTCAATACCTATAGATAAACATTTTTTGCTTTGTATAATTGCCCCCTCCCACACATACACCCCTGAGGTATTACATGGCTGCTCCTAAAAAGGCAATTTCAAAAAAAGCTGCAAAGAAACCTGTTGCTAAAAAAG
>MAAA01027892.1_pt1 | contig 12812 bp, 9 predicted proteins | sample 1115971 | NCBI WGS metagenome assembly MAAA01 (sample SAMN04961123, study PRJNA320927) | seawater metagenome | isolation source: sample BD02T6 sea water enriched with oil for 6 days | place: USA:Gulf of Mexico | collected 2013-07-27 | reverse complement strand
GATGGGAAATCTTTTAATGCAATGTTAGAGATGGTCGGCGGTGTAAGAGATTTAGGGATGGAAGCATGCGTTACTGCTGGGATGCTTACAGAAGAACAAGCTTCCAGACTGGCTGATGCAGGCTTGACCGCGTATAACCACAATCTTGATACTAGTCCTGAGCATTATAAAAATATTATTACGACTAGAACTTATCAAGACAGACTAGACACTATCAAAAGAGTAAGGAATGCAGGAATAAATGTTTGTTGTGGAGGAATAATAGGCTTGGGTGAAACTAATGGCGATAGAGCATCTCTTTTGGAAGTGCTTTCAAATATGAATCCACACCCTGAAAGTGTTCCTATAAATTCACTAGTAGCTATTGAAGGTACTGGTTTAGAAAATAATCAAGAAATTGATTCTATTGAAATGATAAGGATGATAGCTACAGCAAGAATTCTTATGCCTAAAAGTAAAATAAGATTAAGTGCAGGGCGAGAAAAGCTTTCAAAAGAAGCCCAAATTTTATGTTTTCAATGTGGGGCAAATTCAATTTTTTATGGAGATGAGTTACTCACAACTTCAAATCCATCTTTTCAATCAGACAGAAAACTTCTTAAAGAGGTTGGAGTATCATTTAACAAAGATTTTGAAACTTGTGAAAAAACATTATCTTCTTTATGAAAGGCAAAAATTATAAAATAGTTTCTCTTTACTCTTTCTTCCCATTTCAAGAAAACTTAATTCTTGATCTAAAAAATAAATTATTAGAAATCGAAAATGAAAATGATCTTTCAGGTTTGTTAATTTTTGCAAGTGAGGGTATTAATGGAACTATTTGTGCCGAGAAAAATGTAATTGATTTTGTTATTAATTTACTTAATAAATATGCAGGTAATAGAAATTTGAATATTAAAGTAAACTTTTCAAAAGAGAAAGTCTTCAAAAAATTAAAAATAAAAATCAAAAAAGAAATAGTTACCATGGGTGTCCCTGAAATAAACCCTGCAGAAAATAATGGGACCTATATTGACTCAGCTGATTGGAATAAGTTAATTAAAAATCAAAATACAATAGTCATTGATACTAGAAATAATTATGAAGTGTCTATAGGTACATTTCAGAACTCTATAAACCCAAATACAAAAAACTTTAGCGAATTCCCCAAGTGGGTAGATGATCATTTAGAAACCCATTTAGAAAATAAACAGAATACAAATATAGCAATGTTTTGTACCGGAGGAATAAGATGTGAAAAAGCTACTAGTTTACTGAAAAAGAAAGGTTATAAAAATATTTATCACCTACAAGGGGGTATCCTTCAATACCTTGACGATATACCAAAAGAAAAAAACTTATTTGAAGGTGAATGTTATGTTTTTGATAAAAGAGTTGCTTTAGACCAAGAATTAGAAAAAGGCTCTTACTCGATTTGTCATGCATGTGGCATGCCAGTTTCGATTAAAGATCAAGAAAGAAAAGAATATAGAAAGGGTATCCAATGTCATTTTTGCATAGATCAATTCAGTGATGATGATAGGAAAAGGTTTGAAGAGAGACAAAAACAGATTGATAGATTAAAAGTGGAAAATCATAAAATCCAAAAGGACTAATTTTCAAAATCATGAAGGTTGAAGAACTAGAAAAATTAGCAGGTAACATTGGATTATTAATTAAAATTCAAGTTAGAGAAACTCTCGGATTATGTTTCTTTAGAATCGTTATAGCAGAACAGAAAGATAACATCATTAAGATTTGGGCAGAAATGAAAGGTTGGACTTATTTAAATAAACAAGGTATTCAGCTTGATACATTAAGAATACTTAGTAAAGCGCCTGCTTTTGTTTCGGAATTAATATGGGCAACAACTATGGCTTGGGCAATTGAAAAAAAATCAAGCAACAAAGTAAGACTTTTAGCTATTTTTGATAGTGAAGGATATAGTAAAAAACTTGTAAGATATTTCAAGTTAATAGGATTCAAAATTGTCAAAGAAGTTGGTTCTAGCCCAGTAGATCTTTTATTAAGATTGGTTTGGGGAGGTGCAGGTACACTTATGAACGGGGAATGTATTTCCATATTGAAAAGACTTGAAAAGAAACTCTCTTTAATTGAAGAAAGTTAACCCGCGTGATAACTACTTCTAACTAAAGGGCCAGAAGATACTTTTTTGAATCCTAATTCCTTAGAGAAGCGATATAAATATTCAAACTCTGATGGATCCCAATATTTCTTAACTGCCAAATGATTGAATGAGGGCCTTAAATATTGGCCAATTGTAATTTGATCACAATCTATTTTTTTAAGATCATAAATTGTATTTTTTATTTCATCCAATGTTTCCCCAAGTCCTAACATAATGCCTGATTTAGTTTGAATATGAGGAGCAATATCCTTTGACTTTTTTAGTAAACTAAGGGATTTTTTGTAATTTGCACCCCTCCTAACTTCTTTTTGCAGTCTTTCAACAGTTTCAAGATTATGATTAAAGCATATTGGATCTTTTTCTAAAATCATCTTCAATCTCTCAGTCTGAAGGTTATTTGTTTCATCAAGATTTTTGCCTCCACCCCATAAATCAGGAGTTAAAACTTCAATTTTAATTGTTGAATCAATTTTTCTAATCTCATCAATTGTAGATATAAATAAATTTGCACCATGATCAGGGAGATCGTCTCTAGCTACAGATGTCAAAACAACATATTTCAAATTTAGTACTTTCACTGCTTCAGCGACTTGAGTACATTCATCAATATTGATAGAACTAGGTCTACCTTTATTTACCTGACAAAAAGCACATGAACGAGAACATATCGATCCACCCAGTAAGAAGGTGGCTGTTCCTGAGGCATAACATTCTGCTCTATTTGGACATCTTGCTTCTTCACAAATAGTATGAATATTTGATTTTTTGATGAGTGTTTGTATTTTTTCGAATTCTGAAGCTTTACTAATAGGAAATTTAATCCAAGAGGGAAGTCTTAAGATTTTTTCTTTCTTGATTAGATTTTTGTCTCTCATTGTCTAATTAAGCATTGTTCTGCCTTCTAAGGCCCTTGCAAGTGTAACTTCATCCACATATTCAAGTTCACTTCCCATTGGGAGCCCATATGCAATCCTCGTAACTTTAGTAAAAGGGGCTAACAATTTCCCAATATAAAGACTTGTTGTATCTCCCTCAACACTTGGGGTCAATGCCAATATGATCTCATCTATTTCAGACTTACTAACTCTTTCTACCAAGCTTCTTATTTCTAAGAGTTCGGGGCCAACAGAATCCATTGGAGATATTAAACCACCAATAACATGGTAAACACCTTTAAATTCTCTGGCGCGCTCCAAAGCAAGCAAATCTTTAGTTTCTGCTACTACACAGATTAGTTTTTGATTTCTTTCAGTATTTCTACAAATTTCGCATTCATCTTCTGAAGTCAAATTGAAACATTTTTTGCAACGACCAACATTACTATGTGCTTCTAACAGAGCCTTTGAAAATTCTCTTATTGTACTTTCAGGTTGTTTTAAAATAAACAGGGCTAATCGTTGCGCTGTTCTTGGACCAATCCCTGGGAATTTCTCAAAATGACCGATTAATTTTGAAAGTGGTTTGGTATAAGTAATCAAAATTAAACTATTTCTAGAGATAATTTAGACGCAAAATTCCGAATTGCCATAATTGTTTGCTTTTAATGTCTTATTATGTTTTTAGTTAGTAATTTCAAACAAAATGAAAAATATTAAATTTAACCCTTTCAAATATTTATTTTTGGTTTTTTTGTGCTTAACACTGAGTGCTTGTAGTGGCGGACTAAATGCGGGATTAGAAGCTTATCAAAGTCCAGATGGTAGATATGCCTTTTTGTATCCAACAGGATGGACTAGAGTAAAAGTCGATGGAGGACCTGAAATTATTTATCATGATTTAATAAATAGTAATGAGACCTTAAGTTTAGTTATTTCTGATGTCAATAAAGAGGTTCAATTAGAGCAATTAGGAAGCCCAAGTGAAGTAGGTCAAACATTAATTGATAAAGTCATTGCTCCCGAAGGTTCAGGTAGAGAGGTAAAACTTATAAATGCCAATAAAAGGGAGGCATCCAATCATATTTTCTATGATTTAGAGTATGAATTAAATTTAAATGAACAGGCAAGACATGAATTAGCTACTGTGGTAATTGATAGAGGAACACTTTATACTTTCGCTGTGGGAACAAATGAAGAAAGGTGGAATAAAGTTGATAGTATGTTTAGTAATGTAATTGAATCATTTAACTTCTTAATATAGTTTAGAAATTCATACTAGATTCCTACTTGAACATTCCACAAATCAGCATATATTTTGTTCTGATCTAATAGTTTTTCATGTTTTCCGCTTTCAACTATTTTACCTTTATCAATAACTAAAATGTTATCCGCATTTTTTATAGTGCTTAAATTTTAGATAACGATTTTTGAATTAAAGCCTCTGTTTCATTATCAACTGAAGCTGTAGCTTCATCTAATATTAATATTGGAGCATCCTTTAAAACAGCTCTCGCCAAGGCAATTCTTTGACGTTGACCTCCTGAGAGCCTTTGGCCCCTTTCCCCCACTATAGTTTTATAACCATCTGGTAATTGTTCAATAAATTTATGAGCTTCCGCAATCTTTGAAGCTTTAATAATATCTTTAAGACTTGGGTTGATTGAGCCATAAGCAATATTTTCTTGTACACTGCCATGAAATAAATAAGTTTCTTGACTTACTAAAGAGATACACTTTCTTAAATCCCTCAAATTTATTTCTTTAATAGAAACCCCATCCAAGGTTATTGACCCATTATTACTATCATAAATCCTAAGTAGTAGTTTTATTATTGTACTTTTCCCAGAACCTGTTAAACCAACAATTCCTAATGTTGAGTTATTTTCAATTTTGAAATTTATGTTTTTTAAAGTTAAATCTCGTCCAGGATAATTAAAATTTATATTATTAAAAATAATTTCTCCTTTGATATCTTTAGGTTCAATTTTTATTTTTCCATCTTTTATTTTTATAGGCGTATCTATGAGATCAATTACTCTATCTATTGAAGCCATAGATCTCTGAAAATCATCTAAAACATGCCCCAAAGTAGTTAAAGGCCATAATAGTCTTTGTGTAATAAACACTAAAAAACTATAAGTACCTACATCAAGTGTCTTATTCCAAGTTTGGAAACCTCCAATTAATAGAATCGCTATAAAAGCAAATAAAATTGCAAATCTTATAAGAGGGATAAAAGCAGAAGATAATTTTATTGCAGCCTTATTACTTCTTTGATAATCGAGACTTTCTTTATTTAATCTATTTAGTTCCCATTTTTCTTTAGTAAAACTTTTTATGGTTAGAATTCCACTTAAATTATTATTAAGCCTTGATGCCAACAGTCCAGCTTTATTTCTAACATCTCTGTATTTTGGAGCAAGCTTCCTTTGAAATTTAATTGATCCTAAAAATATAATTGGAATAGGAAAGAAAGCAAATAAAGCGATTTTTGGAGCGACAAAAATCATAGTGCCCCCAATTATTAAGACAGTTATAAATAACTGAATAATCTGATTAGCCCCTTGGTCTAGAAATCTCTCGAGTTGATTTATATCATCATTCAAAATAGATAATAGCCTTCCAGTATTATCATTTTCAAAAAAATCCATATCTAATTCCTGGATATGCTCATAAGCTTTTATTCTTAATTTATGTTGCGATAGCTGAGCCAAATTTCTCCATAAAATCGAATATAAATATTCAAAGGAGGATTCACCAGACCAAACTATTCCTGAAGCAAATGCAAGAAAAATCAATTGTGCTGGAACTTCTTTTATTCCAAAACCAGCAATCCATGAATTCTGTTCCTTAACAACGATATCCACTGCAAGACCAATTATTACAGGGGGAGCTAAATCTAATATTTTATTAATTATGGAACTAAGAAAAGCAAAAAATAGTAACCTTCTTTCCTCAATCAGATTTAAATAAAGTCTAATTATTGGATTTTGATTGTTCTTAGACCTCATAAAAATAATAATTAAATTTTTCTATTATGATTTAAATTTTCTTTAGTTTCTAATTTACATTTTGTTTTTGCATCTTGATGACTTGCAGTTTGCATAAATTCTTCGTAGTAACAATCACAAGTTTCATTCGCAATTTCTTCACTATATACCATTTCTGCTTTCATCATCTCCTCTTTGACACTCTGAAGACAAAATAATTTTATGATTGAATTTTGTTTCGTTTGAGCTAAATAATAACTATTAAAGGAATTGAATAGTATTATCAGATTCACAAAAATAAAGAAATTATATTTGCTAGCATTCATTCTCTATCACTAGTTTCTGACTTTAATTTTTTTTAATTTATTTTTAGTTTCCCTATGCAGATCTCTGGGTAAATACCAAACTGTAATCATTAAAAATCTGTATCTTACCTATGGATCTACCATTTATATTAGTTGAATTACAGATTGAGGATATAATATTTGCAACTCTAACTCCATCAAATTTACCAAAGTTAAATTTGTAGGTTTCAAAAGAATCATTTTGATAATTATTTCTTCTATTTGAATTTCTCATACGATTATTACTATTTCTATTTGATCTATTTCGATCAGTATTATTTTGTTTATTAATCCAAGAATCATCTTCATTAACAAAAAATGATTTATTACCTATTACTAAATTAATCGCCGCCATTGCAATATTTGAGTCATCCATAGAGTATTTTTCTTTTAAATTATCTAGTACATCAATAATCAAAGCTTTATTTTCTTCATTTTCATCTTTAGCTAAAGAACTCTCATTAACATTATCTATAAGTTTCTCCATCCTTTTTTCATTTATTATTTTATTACTTGGTATATTAATTTCTTCAATCTTGGTTCTTGTTGAGTTTTCTAAGTTTCTTAGAAAATGTTTTTCTCTTTGATTAACAAATAAAATTGCTTCTCCTGATCTGCCTGCCCTTCCAGTTCTTCCAATTCTATGAGTATATGTTTCCTTGTCAAAAGGAAAATCGTAATTAACAACAAGTTTTATCCTCTCAACATCTAATCCTCTAGCTGCGACATCAGTTGCAACAAGGATATTAATAAATCCTTTTTTCAATCTATCTACAGTATTTTCTCTTTGATTTTGAGGTATATCTCCATTAAGTACTGCCACAGTATGACCTGAATTCTCTAAAGCTTCAGCTATTGAAGTAGTAAGTAGTTTTGTCCTAACAAAAATAATTACTCCCTCGTTATTAAGTTCTAGTATTCTTTTTAAAGCATCTAACTTATGATGCCTTTGTACATATAGAAATTTTTGCGAAATTAATTGAGTTTCTTTTTTGACACTTTTGATTAATATTTCGGCGGGATCATTTAGATATTTTTTTGCTATATTTTTTATCTCACTAGGCATTGTTGCTGAAAACAATACCATCTGCTTATTTTCTGGAAGTTGATCTATTATCCATTCAATATCTTCAAGAAAACCCATATTTAACATTTCATCTGCCTCATCTAAAACAAGACAATTTATATCTTTAATTTTAAAAGTCCCCTGCCTTATATGATCCATTATTCGGCCTGGGGTCCCAACTACTACGTCAACTTTTCTTTTTAATGCAGAAATTTGATTTCGATAGTCGGTACCTCCATATATTGCAACCGTCTTAAAATTACTAGATTCAGAACTATAACTTTTAAAAGATTCTGCCACTTGAGTTGCTAATTCTCTTGTAGGAGTCATAACTAAAACCTTGGCATTTAATTCTTTATTATCTGTAAGTTTTTCTATTAATGGTAATGCGAAAGCTGCAGTCTTTCCTGTTCCTGTTTGTGCTTGGCCTAGTAAATCCCTGCCTAACATTAGTTCGGGAATTGCAGCTTTTTGGATGGGAGTTGGATTTTTATATCCTTTATTTATTAAAGAGTTTAAGATCGATTGATTAAACCCAAAATCGAGAAATCCATTCTCATTATCATCTCCTTTCGATACTTCCAATAGTTGAGATTCAATTTCTTTTTTGTTATCTAAGTTCTTGAACTCTAGTAGGGAAGAATCTTCATTCTGAGACTTTTCCTGCTCACTACCAAGAGAGTTACTATCTTTTTTTAAAGCCATTTTAAATGCCTAATAATCTTCTGATTAGGCATTCAACAAATATCTAAATTGACTTAAATTGTTGATTAGCCTTACAGAGCCGAATTATTAATCTAACATCTTGGGGTTAAGATATTACTAATTTCTCAAAAATAAAATTTAATTTAAATAATATATATTTAAAGATTTTTTCGCTCTTGTAACAGCAGTATAAAATAACCTTCTTTCAAAATTATCTCTGCAAAAGATATTTTGATTATCTTTTTTTTCTTTTACAGCATATTGATTTCTTCTATAATTTTGGGACCACAAAATGTTTACTTTTTCAGATTCACTTCCTTGAGATTTATGAATAGTAATGGCTATTGCTGGTACAACATTTTCTAAATTAGATGGATCAATTAATGCGACAATTTCTTCGTTATTATCATTAAATTTTCTAAAAAGATATTTTCTTTTATTTTTTAAACCTATAAGTACTCCGATATCCCCATTTGACAATCCAAGTTCATTATTATTTTTTGTACACATGATCGGAACACCCTCTTTAAGAGTTTTAAGGTCATAGGGTTTTTTTTGACCAAAAACAATTTCATTCAAATATTCAACACTCCATATTCCGGAATTTTTTTCGCATAAAATCAAGTGACTTTGTAAATCCAGAAATATCTTATCTACTAAATCTTTTTCATTAATCAATAAATTATCAATACTCTCATCAAATATATATTTTTTTTTACTTAAATTTGAAGTTGAAATATTTAACTGTTTTAGATGACTTGTAATCGAAAATAATAGATCTTTTGGAATATCTTTTTCTCTACTCTTTGAAATAGTAATTTCTTTTGAATTATTATCTTTTTCTAATTCTTTTATCTTTTGATTAAGTAAAGAAAAATCATTATTAAATATTAAACTACTAATTAATGCTATATCTCCAATATTTCTATAAGTTTTTTCTAAATTTACTACACAAGATTTAATTGAACTATTATCGGAATATTCAAACAAATAATTCCATATAGAACAGTTATTTACTGGAGACAATTGATTTTTATCTCCAACTAAAATAATTTTACAGTCCTTTGCTAGCAAATTTAAAACTGATTCAATCAAATCGATATTAACCATTGACATTTCATCAATTATGAAAATATCAAGCTCTTTTAGTTTAAATTTCAACTTAAGAGATTTATTTTGAGAATTTAAAATCCATCTATGTAAAGTTTGAAATTCTATTTGGTCTAGAAATTTGCTAAAGGAAATATTTTTTTTATCATTAAGAGCTTCTTTTAAACGAGCTGTAGCTTTACCAGTTGGAGCAGACAAACCAATATTTAAAAAGTTATCAATTTGAAGGAGTTCTAGTATTAACTTTATTATTAAAGTGGTTTTACCCGTACCTGGTCCTCCTTGAAGGAAAACTAAGTTTGAATATTTAAATATATTTTTAATTTGATCAATTTTATTATCATCTTTATAAATTATTGAGTTCATTAAATTATCGGTATCTATTTTTTTTAGAAATGAATTAATAACTCTTTCTATCTTTTTTGACCATTTTGATAAGGATAATTTTCTATTTACTAATACGAATGGAGAATGAAGGGAACCAATCAAACCTATATTTTTTAGAACATCTATATGTTTATTGGGCCAGCCATCTTCTAATAATTCAAAGATTATTAAACTATTATCAACATCAATAATAGTTTCACCATTTTTTTCAAACTCTAATAAAATTCTTATTACATCTTTTACGAAATTTCCATATTTTTTTTCACTAAATTTGAAAATACCTAAGATTAAATTAAATATATGATCGTATTGGAACTTTTCAATATCTGTAGTAGTTTTAGTCATTCTAAAAAAGGTTATCTAAATAATTAATTCTTTTTAAAGGTGCTTTGCTAATAAAAATACCTGGAGATATATCTTCAGACTTAGATTTTTCAAATAATTCAAAATCTGGCAATCCCTTTAAAAACAAATAAATATATCCTCCTAGATGTTTATGTGGTTGATAATTTTTAAGTCGCCACTTTAATAATCTATGCAATGCTAATAAATAAAGATGAGATTGCAATGGATAATGATGTTTAATCATTTCATTTCTCATGTTTTCATAGTTATAGTTTCTTGGTAAACAATCACTATTATCACTACCAGAAATCAAATTACTTTTCCAATCAATTACCCACCATTTACTATCTTCTAATTTATTTCCTACAGGGAAAACACAATCAATACATCCTGAATGAAAGCCTTTATTCATAATTTGAAGATCATTTATTTTATTTGCATATTCTTCACCAAATTCATATTCCTGATCTAAAAAAAAGCAATTTGATATATCATTAGAATTAATATTTCTACCTTCATAAGATAGGGTTAAATCATATTTGAGTTCCTTAATTAAGTATTCATTTGGAATATCAACTAGTTTCTTATTTTGTAATTCTCTTCCTAAAGATATATTTATGATTCTTAAAATCGCATCTTTTACTTTAAAAGCATAAGAAGTATCGATTTGATGAAAGTTCAATTCCTCAATAATTAAATCAATTAATTCTTGATTATTATCGTTTCTAAATTCAAATCTTTCTATTATTTTGTGCAGGCAAGTCCCAGCAATAGTTCCTTTTGGAAATTCACTTAAGGGATTTGGATAAGAAAAATAATTAGGATAATTCTTTGAATTCTTAAAATTAGAATCTTTGATAATTGATATATTATCTTCATAATCCTTATATTGATTAATGACTGCATCAATATTTTTATCTTTACGTATCCAAGAAGAATAACTTGAATAAGAAATAAATTGATCAGAATTAAATACATTAGATATTTTTTTATTAACGTTATTTATTTTCCAAAGATTATTATTCAATCGGTTGGTTTGGAACTTAGAAAAAATTTCTTTTATTTTCTCTTTTTCTATCCTGACTTCAAAAGTAGACTTATAAATATTAATATTTTCCAAATTATTAAGTAAATCATTATTTAAAATATTATTTGTATCCTCTAAATCATTAAAAACAATAAGTTTATATTTGCTCCTTGTAAGTGCTACATAAATTAACCTCTCACTCTCTTTAAATAAATCTTCTTCTTCTATTAATTTAAATTTTTCAACCTTCGCGTAATTATTAGAAATATTAACGTATATATTTCTATCAATATTTGATTTCCAAAGAGGTCCTTTAATTTTATTTGACTTATTTGAAATAATTGAGAGATATGGACATAGGACTATTTCAAATTCGAGGCCCTTACTACTATGAATGGTAGAAAGATTTATTCCATTTTGAAGATTATAATCTTTCGTCAAAAAATCTTCTCCAGTAGAAATTCTTAAAATATGATCTAACTGATTTTTATACCAGTTGAAGACTATATTGAGATCAAAATCATTATTTATTAATTCTATTTCAACAATTTCTGAAAGTTGAAATAAATTTGAATTTAAATCTGAATCTTGAATAATCGAGGATGACTTGTAATTTATAAGTAGTTCATTAACAATGTTTAAAAAACCTTTTTCTCTTAGTTCTTGGGACCAAGTAATGCATTTATTAATTAAAATTTCTAAATTATTACTAATTCCATGATCAAGTAAATCTTCTAATTTTATTTCTATAAACTTAGAAGTAGCAAGCAAATTTATATTTTTTAAAGACCTCGGATTTAATAAACATTCAATGAATAAAAATAGTAGAGAACTTGCTTCTGTATCAAAAATATTTTGTTTATTTTGAATTTTGCATGGGAGGTTAAACTGATTTAATTTTTTTTTAAAATCTAAGCATTGCGAATTATTTAATGTAAGAATCGCAATTTTATTAATATCAATTTCTTTATTATTTAAAATAAAGTTAACTATGTAATGAGTTACAAGATCCTCTATATCAGTCTCTTTTTTTGAAAATTCTACAATTTCAAATACATCCTTAAATTTAAATTCAGGATTAATATTTTCATTAATTCTTGAGGTTAATTTACTATAGTTTAGTTTTGATTGTTTAAGTCCATTCTTATAAAGTTTATTAAGAACATCGATTAACTTTTTTGAGGATCTATAGTTATCTGTAAGACTAAAAACTTCGATTGCATTAGATCTTGCATCTAAGTAAGTTTCAATATCTCCACCTCTAAATTTGTAAATCGCTTGTTTTGGATCACCTACGCAAAGTAAAAAATGATTTTTTGTATTAAAGAACTTTTTTATTAAATTCCACTGAGTAATATCTGTATCTTGGAACTCATCAACTAAGACACATTTAAATCTTTTTTGAATTTTAGATAGAGTATTACTATTACTAATTTCCGAATCTAGAAATGTATTTTCTACAGTCTTTATAAGATCATTGAAGTTGAAAATAGAAAAACTTTTCTTTAATTCAATTAATTTTATATAAGCTAATTGGGTAAATATTCTTACAAATTCAGTAAAGAAACCTTCTTTTATTTTATAAATTTTATCTTGTAATAAATTAAATTTAGTAAAATCTAATTTTAGATTATGTTTATTAATTTCTTTAGATATATTTTCAATGTAAAAATATTTAGATAAAAGATCATCCTTAGAAATATCATATATAAAATTAATAACATTTTTAGAATTAAGCCTTTTGTTAATTTCTTCAATCCAACAATTTATTTGATTAAACTTATCATTTCTTGGTTTTGCAGAATATATTTGACTTTTTCCACCACTCTCCT
>MAAA01014301.1_pt1 | contig 12845 bp, 11 predicted proteins | sample 1115971 | NCBI WGS metagenome assembly MAAA01 (sample SAMN04961123, study PRJNA320927) | seawater metagenome | isolation source: sample BD02T6 sea water enriched with oil for 6 days | place: USA:Gulf of Mexico | collected 2013-07-27 | reverse complement strand
GGTACTGGCTTCAAAACTTTGACTGAAGGCCAAAAAGTACAGTTTACTGTTACTCAAGGTCAGAAAGGTCCTCAAGCTGAAGACATCTCTCCTCTATAGTTGTTTTGATTCGTAATTAATTTTACGAATCAATGGTTCTTTTTATATTGAACCAGCACTAAGGAGACCCTAAATTACGCTTTGGCATATTTAGGGCACAAAAAAGGGCAAACCATCGGGTTTGCCCTTTTTTTATGCCTGCTCCCCCTGCATTCTCACTATGCCATCCAGGCAGGAATAGTTTAAGGCAAACCGCGCCAACCAATAAATCTCATCTATACTTCTGAATAGAGCAATATGGCAGCTTTACCCATGGTCAAATTGAGCACTTCTATTGGAGAAAATGCATGAAACCGCTATATGTGGTGGCCATATTAGTACAAAGCCTATGCTTACTTTCCTGCTATTACGAAAGCGACCTTACCTCCCACTCCCTAAACGAAAACAGCATTAAACTGGGCATTGCCCAGGCTCTGCGTGGTAACCCCATCAATATACAAGGACAAGCAGCCACGATGGCAGTGGACGAAATAAATGCAGCAGGCGGCATCAACGGGGTGGACATTGAGTTAATTATTAGAGACAGCGGCTGCTCAAGTAGTATTGCGCCCGATGAAGTTCAGCGCATGATAGATGACTATCAGGTGGTGGCAATTGTCGGCCCAACCTGCAGCTCAGGGGCCAAAGTCATTATCACCGATATATTACCTTTTGAAAACGTGCCCACTATGGGCACCACCACAACCTCGCCAGATCTCACCACCTTAGATACTAACGGCCTGTTCTATCGGTTACGAACCTCAGATTTAGTACAGATCAGTACACTGGTGGAAGAGATTATCAATGACGGCGTAACCCAGTTAGCCATTATTCACCGTGGCGGTAATGATGTTTTTAATATTGCCATTGCCCAAGGGTTAATGGCGCAATTTAATGCTCAAATAGGCACTCAAGGCTCCACCATTGTAGACTACCCTGAAGCCTCGCTGACTGATTTCCATGTAGAGGTAAATGAATTATTTGATGCCGGCAGTTTTAATGGCATTGCCATGATAGGATTTCCCGCTGACTCTACCGGTGTGGCTGCTGCCGTGGCACTAGAAATGAGTAATAGGGGCATTGCCCGTAGTGATATAAATGGCGTGTATATCAATTTAATCCCCAGCATTAATGACAGCGTGTTACTTCCTATTTATTTGCAGCTTTTAACCGGTTCAAAAAGCATTCGTTTTAGCGAGCCCTCTGCCCTAACCGCGCCTAATTATAGTAATTGGATTATGGATTTTAATGCGCGTTACCCCAATAAAAATTTCACTCTACTCAACGAAGATAATATCGGCAAACAATATACCTATGACGGCGTGTATTTAATGGCTTTGGCTATGTTACAAGGGGGCGTGACTGAGGATACTTCAGTTGCTGACACCCGTAACCTTATATTGGCTAATTTAACGCAAGTATCGGGCAGCGCCGCCCTTGCAGACGCGGTAGAAATTAAACCAGGTGAGTTTGCTTTGGCGATTTCAACCCTTGAGAGCGGCGGCACTATTAATTACAACGGTGCCTCTGGCCTCATCGATTTTGATGAGTTTGGGGAGGTAAACTACGCCGATTTACAGGTAATGGAGGCTGTCCAAGAAAACCAAAAGATCATTTACTCGTGCCTGAGAGGCGTGCGTATATTCGCCACCCCCCAAGGCTTTGATAGTGAAGCTGCCGCATGCCTGCCCTAACCTACGCCTTTCATTCCCGCTTACTAATACTGCTTTTTATGGGCAGTTTTTGTCACGCCTCGCTGGATGATGACATGGAGTACTTGTACAGTTTGTCTTTGTTAGAATTATCCATGCTTCAGGTTAATGTCAGTATTGCTACCGGTAATAGCCAAAAAGTCACCGACGCTCCCGCAATCGTGTCAATTATCAGTTCACAAGATATACATTACTGGGGTTTTCAATCGGTAGCAGAGGCTATTAATCATCAACCCGGTATTTATTGCATTGACGATGGCTTGAATTATAACTGTGGCTTACGAGGCGTTAGTGGTGGCTTTAGAGGTTACAGCAAAATTTTAAAAGTGATGATTAACGGGCAAGCCATCTCGTTTCGCTCTGATAGCAATAATTTTTTAGGCCAAGAGCTCATTCCCATGACCGCTATTAAACGCATTGAAATTGTACGCGGCCCCTCATCTGCCTTGTATGGCGCCAATGCTTTTTTAGGGGTAATCAACATCATTACCGGCAATGACATCCTACGCAAAAATGGCCTTGTAAGCGTTAATGCCGGCTCTGATGGTCAAAGCATTGCTGCGTATTACCGTTATCAACAGGAACGCATGGGCGGGTTTATATCCTTGTCTAGCGCGCAATTAGATTACTCGGGGCGTAGAGTCCCAAGCGATTTACCACGCAGGTCACTCTTTTTAAGCGGTGAAGAAACCAAAAATGATAGCGCATTTCCAATCAGTGCTTTTATGCAGGGCCACTTAAATACTGAACAGCACAGCCTTTCCTTAAATGCACACTATAGCCGCATAGATAGCAAAGCAAACTTTGTAGATTCCGGGCGATTTATTGAAACAGGGGAATTGGGTACTGACACTCGTATCTCCGTTTTTAATAGCTTTATACAGGCCCGAGACAAATGGCAAATAAGCCCCGATTTTGCCAGCGAATTTTCTTTAGCCTATTCCAAAGGCGGCCCTAGTCACAAAGAGCATTTAGATGTGGGTTTAAACAACAGCTTTGCGCAGCGCGACCTAGGCTATGAAGCCATAGACGTCACCGCAAAGTTGTTTTGGCATATATCAAAGGAGCAACAGTTTAGCGCTGGCTTTGATCATACCCGGGATAATGAAAAGTTATTTGATAGTTATATAGTTGACAGCACCACCCTAGAAAAAACTCAACAAGGTATATCGCAAGGTCATAAAAATTTTATTAACAAAGGCCTATTTTTACAGCACAGTGCCAACGTCAATGACCACACCGCAGTGACGCTTAATGCTCGGGTAGATAAACACAATATATATGGCCAAAATGAAAATATGCGTGCAGCTCTGGTATATCAGTTTCACACAAATCTAGGCACTAAATTTTTATACAGTACATCTTACAAAGCCCCAGCTGCGCTACAGCTTTTTGGCCAGCCGCTATTTGATGGTGAAATCAGTGACAACATTGAACTCAAACCTGAAACCGCCAAGACAGTTGAAGCGCAAATAAACTGGGCTATTAAACACAATCTTTTGATCTCATTAAATACTTATCAAATGAAAGTACAAGACAAAGTAGAAATTATCTCACAGGTCACCCACTCCTCACCTAAAAATCAAGGAACCCAGCGCAGCGCAGGTGTAGAAATGGTTATTAATTGGCAACAAGATAACAACCAAGTTAGCATTAACTCGGCTTGGCAAAGAAGTGAATCTGAGAGTTTTGATGCACTGGCAAACGACATCATTATTCCCAGTGATTTGTATCCTCAGAAAATGCTTAACATTTTTTGGCAGCACCAATTTAACAAAGAAATAGACTTAGGTTTACACACTCGCTTTATTTCCGCACGCCGAGCATCAGGTTCCAATATTGCTCTTAATGGTGGAGAAGCCTATGAATTAAAAAAATATTGGCTTCTCAATGGTGTTTTTCATTATGGTTTTCAAAATAGCAATATTCGTTTAAAAATAAATAACCTACTGGATAAAAAGTACAGCGAACCAGGATTTTCAGGCATTGATATAACAGGCGCTCGCCGAAACCTACAACTAAACCTAAACTACTACTATTAGCGGCTTCATATTATTTAATGCCCACCACTAAGTGATAAAAACACTGTGAACCAACTACCAGAAAAATCAATTAGCTGCCCTTATTGCGGCGAATCTATTGATATAATAATTGATAACAGCATCCCGCAACAAGACTACATTGAAGACTGCCAAGTCTGCTGCAGTCCAATTTGCATTGCTGTAGATATACACGAGGATGGAGAAATCTTTATCACGGCTAAACACCAAAATGAATAATTAGGGTACTATCCCATAGTCCTTTTATTAACTGACACCAACTATGACGACCTTCTTGTGGATGATAGGCACACTGGCCTCTTTCAGTTTCATGGCCATTGCGGCACGTGAATTAGCAGGCGTTGTCGATACCTTTCAAATTTTATTTGTTCGCAGCCTAGTGGGTCTTATTGTTATTAGCGCAATTATAATCACTAAAAAAGATAACCGCCTATTTACTAGCCAAAAATTACCGCTGCATTTTTGGCGAAATATCAGTCACTTTGCAGGGCAATACGGCTGGTTTTTAGGTTTAACGTTACTACCATTAGCCACCGTTTTTGCGTTGGAGTTCACCGTTCCTGTTTGGACCGCTATTATCGCCGCAGTAATATTAAAGGAACGCTTAACGCTTAAAAAATCAACGGCTATATTACTAGGGTTAGTTGCTGTGTTTATTATTGTAAAACCCGGTGACAGTGTTTTTAACCCTTCAGCAATAATTGTATTAATAGCGGCTATTTTTTACGCCCTAGCGTATGTCGCCAATAAATCCCTTGTCCATACTGAGCAACCACTTACTATTTTATTTTACATGTGTCTAATTCAACTGCCTGTGGCATTGATTTTTACGGTATTCAATTGGACCTTTCCCACCCTAATACAGTGGAGCTGGTTATTATTAATAGGCGTGTGTGCATTAAGCGCACACTACTGTATTGCCCGCGCTATGCAGTTGTCAGAAGTGAGTATAGTAGTGACGCTTGATTTTTTACGCCTGCCACTCATTGCCTTAGTGGGCGTTGTGTTTTACGCTGAGGACTTTCACGCATCCATTTTAGTGGGTGGGGCCATAATGCTACTGGGAAATTTAATTAATACCCCACGGGTTCTGCTTAAAAGTACATCAAATAAAAAGAGATAAACCATGATCACCCTACACCACCTAAACAACTCCCGCTCACAACGTATTTTATGGTTATTGGAAGAGTTAGAGGCGCCCTACAATATTACTTTTTACGAGCGTGATAAGGTCACTATTCTTGCGCCCAAAGAACTTAAAAAAATTCATGCATTGGGTAAATCCCCCGTTATCACAGATGGCGATATCACAGTGGCTGAATCTGGGGCCATTATTGAATACCTAGTGCAAACCTATGGGAAAGACTTATACCCACAGCCAGGCAGTAGCGAACATCGCCAATATACTTATTGGATGCACTATGCCGAAGGCTCTCTTATGCCGCAGATGCTGATAAAACTTATTTTTGATAAGGTCAAAAATAGCCCCATGCCGTTTTTTATTAAACCAGTTGCCCGCATGATTGCCAATAAAGTACTAGATTCATATGCTAGCCCTAACATTAAAACGAATTTGGCTTTCATTGAAGAACACCTTAGTCAGCAGCCATGGTTTTGCGGAGACACATTAACCGGCGCAGATATTCAAATGAGCTTTCCCCTTGAAGCCATGATCGCTCGCGAAGGCGGTGCTAACTTCCCTAATATTGCCGCGTACGTTCGAAAATTTCAGGCACGCTCTGCGTATCAAAAAGCGCTTGAAGCTGGCGGTGAATACGACTACGCCTAACAGGCACCTCAAATGGAATTTATTTATTTTTAAAGGCTAGGAAAGAAAGGCTAGGAAAGATATGTCGCAGCACACAGCAAAGGTTGAATGGACTCTAAAAAGCGACGATAGCTTTTTAGACAAGCAATATAGTCGGGGCCACTTATGGCATTTTGATGGAGGCACCACCGTTGCTGCCTCATCGGCACCTTCTGTGGTGCCGCTTCCTTATTCTGTTGCTGAAAATGTAGATCCCGAAGAAGCCTTTGTGGCAGCACTATCCAGTTGCCACATGTTATTTTTTCTATCCATCGCCGCCAAAAAGAAATTTACGGTACAGCAATACACTGACAACGCTTTTGGTGTGATGGAGATGAACGATGCGGGAAAGATGGCCATGACTCACGTGACGTTAAGGCCAAAAGTGGTGTTCGCCAAGGAAAATGTACCCACTTTTTCACAACTTGAAAGGATTCATCATTTAGCCCATGAAAACTGTTTTATTGCGAATTCAGTGAGCACTAAAATAAAAACTGAAATTGTACTTTAAGCTCTTTATATCAAAACTGTCATTAAGGATTCACAATGTATCAGCAGGTTTTAGACTTTTGGTTTAAAGAAATTAAACCTAAACAGTGGTGGGTGAAAGATGAAACATTTGATCAACTCATACGATCCCGCTTTTTAAACCTTCACCAACAAGCCTGTGCGGGAGAACTTGCCCAATGGCGCGACACCCCTCAAGGCAGATTAGCCGAGATCATCGTGCTGGATCAATTCTCACGCAATATGTTTCGCGATACACCACAAGCCTTTGCCAGCGATGCTATAGCTCTTGTATTGGCTCAGGAAGCGCTAAGGGCTAATTCCCATAACGCACTAACCCAAGAGCAGGCAAGCTTTCTATACATGCCGTATATGCACAGTGAATCAATTGCCATACACAAGGTAGCACCGCTGATATTTAAAGAGCATTGCTCGCCCGATAATTATGCGTTCGAAATCAAGCACAAAACCATCATTGACCGGTTTTCACGCTACCCCCATAGAAATAACATCTTGAATCGACACTCAAGTGACGCTGAAATTGAGTTTTTAAGCCAACCAGGCTCCAGCTTCTAGGGGGCAAGAGTGGCAATACCAAGCTGGATGCTCAGCTTACTTGCTGAATACTTACAGTAGCCATTACTTCTCTCAGCCTTAAATAGACGCCCCTAGTAAATACCCCTGATGACACTAAAATCCTCACGGTTTCTCCACCACTGTGAATGAGTATTCGCCTTTAAATACCTCTGTCTCTCATTAGCATTATTAATGCAAATTCATACAAATTATCAATAGTTTTACCCCCATAAATGGCAGCCGCGTGTGATATTTGGCCATATTGTCCTTTCGTACCAATTCTAGGTCCATAAACGACGTCAGTGATAAAAAATGTACGCTTTAGGACGGGAAGCAAATCCCTAGAACGCATAAATTTACAGAACTATCGGCGTAGATCGATTTTAAAATAACAATAAGAGCGGCATATGATCTCTAAAACAGTATTTAAGGCCTTCGGCCGTAAAAAGTATCTGGCAGCAGCCATCCCCTTAATTATGGCAGCCCAAGCTCAAGGCTTTGAGTTTTTCATGGGTGAAATGGAAGGCAGCCTAGATAGTCAAATATCTATGGGTTCTAGCTGGCGTATGGAAGATCAAGATGCCGGTCTTATCAAAGGAATTGACCTCGCAACAGCTTCTACAAATGCCGCTAATAACAACGACGGTGATACTCGCTTTGACAATGGCGATGCATTTTCACAAATTTTTAAGGGCAGCCATGACCTGCAAGTGAGCTACCAAAATTATGGTGCGTTTGTACGCGGTAAGTATTGGTATGATGGAGCCTTGGAAGAAGCTGGTGATCAAGATGATGAAGGCTACCATGACCTTGCAAAATTTTCCGGCGCTGAAGTGCTAGACGCCTTTGTTTACGGTGAATTTGAAATATTAGACATGCCATTAGATGTTCGTCTGGGTAAGCAAGTGGTGAGCTGGGGTGAGTCTACTTTTATCCTAGGTGGCGTTAACCAAATCAACCCCTTCGATGTATCCGCTTTCCGTCGTCCAGGTGCCGAAATTAAAGAGGGGTTAATTCCCGTAAATATGGCATTTGCAAGTTTAGGCTTAAGTGAAAGTTTAAGTGCCGAAGCTTTTTACCAACTTGATTACAAAGAAACCGTCACCGCAGGTTGTGGCACCTTTTTCTCCACTAATGATTATCAGCCTGATGGCTGTGATATCGTAAATACCGCAGCAGGTGATGTGTCTCGACATGCTGACGGAAATCGCCGCCCTGACGGTGATGGGCAGTTTGGGGTAGCATTTCGATACTTCTCAGAATCACTGGATACAGAATTCGGTTTTTACGCAATGAATGTTCATGGCCGTTTGCCTTTGATAAGCGGTACTAAAGCCGATATAGATGAAATCGCCATACTTTCTAGCGGCGCTTTAAATGGTGATATAGGCATACTAATGGGCCAAGGTTTAGATCAAGGCACCGCCACTGTTTCGGCACTTGCCGGTTTAACCACCAACGGATTGAGCTTAACAGGAGCTACCGTTACGGGAGCTGACGTTGCCGCATCGTATTTTGTTGAATACCCTGAAGATCAGCAATTAGCAGGTATTAGCTTCGCCACGAATGTAGGCACTATTGCACTTTCAGGTGAGATTACCCATAAACTAGACGTGCCATTGCAAATTAACTCTACCATGCTGTTAGGGGCTACACTGCAAGCAGACGCTATCTACGCCGCTACTTTCTTAGGTGCTATGCAGTTAGCTAACCCTCAAACACCAGCCGAAGCGGCTATTGCGCAATCCCTTGCCAATAACCAAGCAATTGCTGGTGTTCAAAATGTATTAGGTGATTTTGGTGTTGAAACTTTAGGTGTTGCGGAAGGCAGTGCAAGCCAGGGTTACCGATCTTTTGACGTTACCCAAGCCCAAGTGACAGCCATTAAATTAATTGATCAAGTACTGGGTGCCAGTCGCTTTGCTATTATCGGTGAAGCTGGTTACACCTTTGTGCATGACTTTGATGATAGTGCCCCTGGTTCAATTATATTTGATGGTGACAGTGCTGGAGACGACACAGTAACAGAAGGCTCCTGGGGATATCGTGCACGTATCATTGGCCAATACAACGATGTTTTTTCTGGTGTTAATCTATCGCCTACCCTATCAATTAGCCATGACGTAGACGGTGTATCTCCTGCTCCAGGTGGTAACTTCATTGAAGGTGAAAAGGTATTGGGCTTAACTTTAAACGCTGAATACCAAAATATTTACACTGCTGCCGTGTCTTACACTCAATATTCTGGTGGTAAAACCAACAGTTTAGTTGACCGTGACTTCGCTTCAATCACTGTTGGCATGCAGTTCTAACCTCCCTTTTAAAATAATAATAAAATGTGCGCTAGCATAAGCTAGCGCAACAAGGATTCCATATATGAAAACATTGAAAGCAATCAAGTTTAGCGCGTCGCTACTGGCATTAGCCATGGCAGCAGGCTCGGCTTATGCAAAAGTCAGCACACAAGAAGCCAGCAAGTTAGGCGGCGAGCTAACCGCCATGGGTGCTCAAAAAGCGGCTAACGCTAGCGGTACTATTCCAGCTTACACCGGCGGTTTAGCACAAGACACCAGCGCCGATCCATATGCCAACATCTATGCTGACGAAAAGCCTTTGTTTGTTATTACCTCCGCTAACCTTGCCGACTACAAGGGCAACTTAACAGCTGGCCAATTGGCCATGTTTGAAAAGCATCCTGACACTTACACTATGCCTGTGTATCAAACGCACCGTTCAGCTAGCTATCCTGAAAATATTTTGGCCAAAGCTAAAAAGAACGCTACTTCTGCTGAGTTATTGGCCGGCGGCAACGGTTTAGCTAACTTTGATGAAACCGTACCCTTTGCCATTCCACAAAGCGGTTTGGAAGTAATTTGGAACCACGTAACTCGCTTTCGTGGTGGTAGTGTAGAGTTAAACCAGGCAACTGTTCCGGTTCAACGTGACGGATCTTTCACGCCTATTAAAGTACGTGCCCAGTTCACTCCACCACAATATTTAAAAGAAGGTATTGATGCTAAAGAAGACGAAAACATTCTGTTTTATTACACCTCGTCTATTAAGTCTCCAGCCCGTTTAACCGGTAACGTATTGTTAGTACATGAAACGATTGACCAAATCACTGAGCCGCGTAAAGCTTGGCAGTACAATGCCGGCCAACGTCGTGTTCGTCGCGCCCCTCAGATAGCGTATGACGCCCCAAATACAGATGGCATGCGTACTTCTGATCAGGTAGACATGTACAACGGTGCACCTAACCGTTACGACTGGAAGCTAGTGGGTAAAAAAGAAGTTTACATTCCATACAACTCTTACAAAATCATCAACAAAGATGCTAAGTACACCGACATCGTAGGTGCGGGCCATATCAATCAGGAATTCGCTCGTTATGAATTGCACCGTGTATGGCACATTGAAGCGACGTTGAAAGAAGATGCTCGCCACATTTACGGCAAGCGTTCTTTATATCTTGATGAAGATACTTGGCAGATCGCTATTGCCGATCATTACGATAACCGCGGTCAGTTATGGCGCGTATCGGAAGGTCATGCCATGCAGTTTGTTAACGCCAACACTCCTTGGTACACCTCAATCACTAACTACGATTTGATCTCAGGTCGTTACATGGTTGAACTGAACAGCGAAGAGCGTAACGCCTTCAAATTTGGATCCGTTGTTAAGCGTAAAGACTTCACCACAGCGGCTATTCGCCGCAGCGGTAAGCGCTAAGTAACGCCAGCCTTCCCTCTTCTTTAGGAAGGCAGGCATAAAAAGGGCAAATCAGTTTTACTGGTTTGCCCTTTTTTGTGCTTGCTCATTTATCAATGAAAAAAACTTAACACTCGCCACAGTGGGCGTTCAGTTTTTAAAATTGGGCTTAGATATTAACCGTAAAGACTTCGCTACAGTTGCAATTCGCCGTAGTGGTAAGCGCTAAGTAACGCTAGCCTGCCCTCTTCTTTAAGAAGGCAGGCATAAAAAAGGGCAAATCCAGTTTTACTGATTTGCCCTTTTTTTGTGCTCAGTTATTTACAAAGGTAAAACTGAACACGTACGCATAGCTTCTATTAACTATTTATTATTACGGTAATGATGAGGGGTTGAGCCACTCCAGCGCTTAAAGGCTCGGGAGAAGTTACTTTGATCGGTAAAACCTAAAATAAAGGTCAATTCAGACAGTGGAATGCTTTCATCTGAAATTAATTTAAACGCCAATTTCTGACGACTGGCATCTAATAATTCTGTATAGCTTACCCCTTCTTCCTTAAGTTTTCGCTGTAGCATACGTGGACTTAGGTTTAAATGATCGGCCACTTTATTTTGGTCAATATCATCATACGCTAAGTGTTTTAAGAGGTATTTTTGCACTTTGTAAGATACAAGTTCGTCGTTAAACGTAGATAAGTGCCCTTCTATCCATTCGTCTAGAGTGCTGGTTAATACTGAATTCGCAAAGGCAAACTCACAAAAAAGCCCTTTTTTATCAAAGACTATTTCATAACGATCTGATGAGAAATACACTGGACATTGATAATAATCTTCAAATGGCTTTTTATCGTAAGCAAAGGCATGACCAAAATAAATAGCCTTAAGCTTAAAGTTATTGCCAGCGATAGACTGCAAAACATGAAACATTGACCCTAATAAAGCTTCACTATTAAGCCCATTAAATTGAGGGATTTGAATGCCATTGGGCTGAATTAACAATGACACTTCATCCTGAGTCTCACTTAATAAAAAATCTGGCCCATTGTTGAGGTATTTGGCATACCTCACCAGCCGCTTTAATGCATCGTATACATGCTGACTCACCGATAAGGCCATACCCAGCGTATCAAACGCACAGGGTTTCATATTTTGAGACAGTTTAAGGGTTATATAGGGGTCATCACACAGCACTTGAGCTTGTTGCCAAACCTCATATATCTTAGAGTTGGCAATTCGGGCATTGTTTTTACGCAAGCCATCTAGGTTCACACCCACATTATCAAAAATAGCCTGGCTATCAACACCATAACTTTCGATAATTTGAGACATCAATAATGCCCAGCTGCCTATTGAGCTGGGTGGGGTATGATCTGGCATTAAAAAAGGACTACCTTAAAACATGGTCTGGTTTGTTGTACGGAGTTACACCCCTTTACGTTGAGCTTAAGCGTCCCTACTTAAGAGCCCAAATACATCCAGCTTTTTGGATTATTATTGTTATTTGAATACTGTAACAATTATCAAGATATGACATTAACAATTGTAAAGAGCTATACCGGCCTAGACTAGGTGATAATTGGCAACCCAGACTTGATAGATACAGACATAGCTTAACTCTAATTTTGTTTGAAGTGGTACTCTTTTACTATAGTCAAAAATGTCTTATTTGCTCACCATTTAAGACACGGCTATTTTTATAAAAAACACATTGAAACTGTTACAGCCAGTTCAGAAGGATTGTCTAGTAAATAGTGGCGGACACCCTCAAGGGGTAAACAAAGTGTATAGGCGCTGAAGGCGGTTATTAAAGGCGCTAGGTAAAAGCCTACCTTATAGCCTTTAAAGTGCTGAAAGGTAGGCTGTGAGCTCTAGAATTAACTAAATACGATATATTCGGCCGCGAAGTCCAGCTCATCGTCGGCTAGGATCGCTTCAACGGGCTCTACTTCAAAGTTTTTCTTAGTCGCTCTAATCACTCTTAGCTCACCTTTAAACTCTTTATAGTTGGCCACATTTAACACTAGGTCACCATTATCATCCTGAAACAATACGGCTTTATCCTTAACCGCGTTTAACAGCTTTTTTTTCTGGTTGTTAGCAATGGACAGTTCTTGAATGCTCATAGTTCTACCTAGTATTGAATAATTTGGGCAATTTTAACTGCCTATAGTATACGTTAGATTTGGCTAGCCATAAAACGCCAATATTAAGTCACCTATTTTTACGCGTTTACAGCTACAGTCCTAAAACAGGGCCTGTGCCACAGGCCCTGTTAGCCAAGGCCTGTGGCATATATTACAAAATAATCTAGTCTAAATTTACAATATGGCCCAATTTAGGCTAAAATCATGTACAATTAGCGACCACATCAAGCTTTAGAGGCCCTAGAATGGCGAA
>MAAA01025625.1_pt1 | contig 12898 bp, 4 predicted proteins | sample 1115971 | NCBI WGS metagenome assembly MAAA01 (sample SAMN04961123, study PRJNA320927) | seawater metagenome | isolation source: sample BD02T6 sea water enriched with oil for 6 days | place: USA:Gulf of Mexico | collected 2013-07-27 | reverse complement strand
GTCCACTGCCAGGTAGGGCTACGATAACCCCAACCAGTAGACATAGCGTAAAAATCATCTTGCGAGGCAGCCACATTGTTTTCATCAACAATGCTGTTTTCCAAGTCCTGTGCCTGGTCAAAACCAAAACTCACCGACCAGTTTTCATCCAGATTTATTTCCTGGTTTAAACCGTGCACCGCAAATAAACGGGTGCCGTCTTTACTCTGCTGTTCTTCAACGCTGTTGCTTAACTGCATGCCTTGCCAAGGGGTAGCGCGTAGCCCCATTACGGTACGCTGAGGCGCTTCACTTTCTAAACCGGTTTCAAATACGCTATATAGTGTTACTTGGTCATTTAAGCGATAGTCAGCACCTAGACGCACCAGGTCGTAATTGTCCTCTTGTTCTTTTACATTAATTTCCGCATCGGTATTAAGCACTAACTGGCCATTTAAAATAGAGAAAGAATGGCCTGCCAATATTTGCTGAGTCAGGCTAGTTTCATCAATGGCGTTTACGGTTTCATTGACTCGGGTACCCACATGAAAACGGCCCCCTTCGTATTCTTGATTTAATTTTGCTTCTAGTAAAGTTTGGCGAGCGGAGCTGTTAAGGGTATTTTGGTCACTAAATAAGGTATTCACATACTGCTGGGCAGTAAAATAGTAGGTGGTCTCTACCCCCAGTTTTTCAGTATCAGACTCTCCTTCATTTAATTGACCCAAACCAAAGCCTGATTCTTCCTTACGGATATAAGCTTTTGTTTGTAGTTGTTCTCCGCGATACTCTAGGCTTAGTAAGTGGGCGTTGGCTGACACTTCATTATTGTCGCTCTTTTGTTTAGTGCGTGCGCTTTCCGCTTTAATTTCCAAGGTGTCAGTTAATTGCAAGCGGGCATCTATGCCGTTAAGGGTTTTACTGTCCTCTCCTAACTCTTCACTGATAACAGTGGTGCCTATTTCCAAGTGCTTATCTAAAACATGTACTGCGGCGCGGCCACCGTAAGTGATGTCGTTGGCGCTGTCGTCTTCGGTTTCATAACGTACAATAATATAAATAGGATTAAAGTCTTCATCCGCAGAATGAATAGGGGTTTTGAAGAATAGGCTGCCGTCTATGTAGTCAATGCTGTAATCACTATCTTTACTTAATTCGGTTTCTTCAATGATCACTTCACTTCTTAAACGGTCACGCACTTGAATGGTGATGGTTTCACTGTTAGCAATAATATTGCCTTTAGTTAAGCGATAAAGACCTGAGGTGCCGTCACCTTGAATCTCATCGCGCTCAAAGCCCTGAGCTGATTCAGTAACAAAGGCACTGAAGCTAACTAAATCTCCCTGGAATACAGATTGAATACCATGGAACTTGCGCAAGTAAGTGCTTAATTCGGTTTTACTTAAGTCAGTACTGTAATCACCAAAGACAGTGTAAAAACGTTCTTTTTCTACTCGCACATAAAGCTTGCCTTCCATGGAGGCATCGAGTTTTTGCTGACTGTTGTCGCCGTACAGTGTGTAATATTTATTAGGGTCGAGTAATTTTTCAAACGGGGTGGTTTCACCTTTTGCGCTGTCGTAGGCAGCGGTAATAAGCCATTCACCGGCAATTTGGCCTTTGGCAAACAAAGCCAAACGGCCATCGGTGTAAAACTTATCATCTATATTATGGCTCTTGGTATTGTCTACATGGCCACTAATATCGTTGTAGCCTACGGTTCCTTCACCCAGAGCAATTAGCATCCAATCACGATTTTGCGGCTTTAGCCATACGCGAATTTCTTCTTCCTGGCCATTTGCCAGCGGGAAGCGAATGACCGCTTCACCGGCACGAGTAGTAGGCTCTAGGGTAATATAAGCAATACCATCACTACTGATCTCATAGTTAGGTTTATAGTCTTCTTGACTAATTTGAACCTTGTCTTTATTAGGATTTAGTGCCGTGTAGGGGCTGTCGACAGTAAAGTCTCCTTGCAGGCCGTTTCGTACGTTATAACCATCCCTGTCTTTTAGGCGAACTGCTATTACTGGTGCATTGACTCCATCGGCAATGGCCTGGGTTTCTTCTTTAATAAATTTTATTTGAGTCGGGGTGCCGGAGTAGTGCAGGGTGAGCTCAAGGCGCTCGACCACATCGCCATTATTATTTATTAAGGAAGCGACAAAATAGTTATTCCCTTCTTTTAAATCCACTCCTTTCCAAATACTCGCAGCACTCTTGTTGCTTGGATAGACCTCACGGCTAGCAAAGTTTAATGGGCTAACCGGCCTGTTATTTAGGGTTAATTGAATGTTATCGCCTATGGCGTGTTTTATGGCCACCTTGGTAGAAGGAATATTTGGCAAGTAATCGCCGCTGGGCCACAACCATTGTAGTTTATTATTGGATTGGGCTAAAAAGGCTTTGTCAAAATTGGGCATTCTTTTTTGTTCATGAATTGGGCCTGATGCCGTAGCGGCCACAGGGAAATCAAAGCCGCCTGGAGCGATGCCCATAGTAGTGGTCATGTGATCGCCAGAACTAGCTTGCGCCATTTGCATACCGTTGGTGCCAGATAAAATGTTAACTTCCACACGGCGGTTAGCGGATCGATTTTCTGCGCTGTTATTTTTAAGCAGAGGCTGACTGGCACCGTAACCGGCTATAGTGACTTGTTCAGGTTTTAATTTAAGTTGCTTAGTTATGTAATTGGCTGCACTGCGCGCGCGCGCCATAGAGAGCTCTAGGTTATTATGAAAAATATGTTGGCTTCTATGAGCAATTAATAAGTTATCGGTATGACCGGCCACTTCCAACTTTAAATCCTTAAGACCCACCAAGTTTTTAATAACCTCATCTAAGCCTGTTTTGTCAGCTTCACTTAGATTTTCACTGAACGAGGTAAACTTAGGCGCTTCTTTAGGTTTATGAGCTTGCTTATTTTTTGGCACCAAAGCTAAATTGGCCGAGGTGAAGGCCACGGGCGTGCGCTGATTATTTTGATTTGGTGCGTTGAACATGGGTACTGACCGAGTGACTAGCTCACCTGGTTTGGCATCGTTACCGATCCAGGCTTCAAACTCCAAAATATGCTGCCAATCTTTACCTGGGTCATTAAGGGAAAATAACAGAGTTTGCTCATCGTATTTCCTAGGCCCTTTAATCGGGACACCGTCAAATAGTACCGAGCCTTCTTTATAGCGCACCCCTTCGGGCAGCATGATTAAAGAGCGCAAGCCCTGCAAAACCACCTCGGAACCGGTTAAATCTAGCTGGTAAACCAATTTTTGTTTAACCGGGGTAGTTAATTGTTGCTTTTGAAAGTCGCTCACTTCTTGTTCAGTCAGCTCCACTACCTTACTGCTTAAATGCTGAACTACTTCACCATGGCTAGGAGGCTTAAGTTTTACCACAAAATCCGCACCCCACATGGAGCCTGGAGTAACATCAACAAACTGGCTGTATTCACGGCCTGCGTGGGTAGCGCTGTCATCGCACGACATTAAATCTAAATATTTAGGTAGCGTGTCTGTATCCAATTGCACCACGTGAGTACCTGGATCTTGTGCCTCTATATGCCACATTCCATCTTCATCGGTAACCACGTATGTGCCGTTCTCTAAGTAAATACGTATACCAGAAAGTCCTTCTTGTTCATCATCACCATTACAACTACCGATGTAAACACGGCCAAATAAGCGGCTTTTTTCGCTGAATAAATCTTCTGTAATCTCGACATGAGCCTTTGTGACATTACTTTCAAGTTTACCTAGACCATCGCTGTCATCATCTTCAACCCAGGCGCTGTTGGTGGCTTGACCAATGGGGGTGCTAACACCAATACGAGTCACGTAACGAATGTTAAAAGTTTCATCTACCGCAATATCGGAAAAGTTAAAGGTTAGGTGTTGGCCATCATCTGTAATCGTTGGATCCGCTATGCTGGCACCGCCTATGCTGGCAGAACCTGCTATATAACGAACCCCTTGGGGTAATTGGTCGTGTACATCAACGTCTATCCCGGGAATTTCACCATTGGCCAATTGAATGTTGTAACGAACTAACTCGCCCACGCCTGCCTGGCTTTTACTGGCTGTCTTGATGAGCAAAACCGAATTATCTTTCGGGTCCAGTGGTACATCCATGAGAAAGGTGATGCCGGGCACTTGAAACTCCAGACCGCGACTACCTTGCTCATTTAAACTGTATGGGCCGTTGGGCAGAGCATCTATGTCGCTCAATAATTTTTGCTCTGGGATGGGGTAGGTGTAATAGGCGTCATCGCTGATTTCGATTCGATAGCTACCTGCATTTAACACAGGAAAGGCAAAGCCGCCGTAAGGAAACTGAGTGACATTACCGAGATTATCTGTGATTAACGCGCCAGTGGTAACAGGGTTGGGGAAGACGCCGCCGTCGGTACTAAGTACGTCGGCAGGCAGGTTGGTGGTGGTGTCAATTAGTGTGACTTCTACGCCATTTACATACAAGCCCGTATCGGCATTCAGCACATAACTATTGGGATCAAATAACGCCCTAGCGGCAGCAATATCAATTGAATCAAACTGGTCCTGATACTGAGCCTGCATCTTGCCGTTATTGGGTACAGATAGATGACAGTCAAAAGGGGTGGACCCTTGAAGATTGATGTCTACACTCTGCACGTAACCGGTAAACAACCCTGAGCTGAGTTCGGTTTCGGTGAGCTGGATGGTTTCCTTATCCTGCCCGTCTTCACTTAGAATAGTCACCACAATTTTTTCGGCAGTGGTAGGGTCCTGGTTTTGATCCAAATCTTGTAGGTGAATAAATATGGTATCGCCTACGGTAAAGAATTCATCACTGGATAAATCCAGGGTGCCAGGCAGGGAGAGGGTATTACCCTGGTAATTGATGGGGATTGGCTGATCTTGCAAATTATTGGCAGAACTATCGCTGGCACATAGCCCTGCTTGCACCGGAAAAGAGCCTGTAATTGATACGCCTTCTGAGCTAGCACTGGTGCCTGTGCTGGTACTAACTGAATTGGAAAGACGAGTGCTGTGAGATCGACTTTCTAGATTTGAGCTGTTAGCAACTAGCGAAGAGCTGGCAGTTTGCGCTGCCTGAAATTGCCCGGAAAAATCTATACTGTTGTGCATTAGAGTGATAACGGAAGGAGTACCTGCGCCATCAATACCACGGGCGGTAATGAACTCTTCTGAATCACTGGCCTGGTTGTTATGCCCTAAAAAGTTGTAACTGACGCTGGCCTGGTTGGTAATAATGGTATTGGCGGCAGTTTCAGCCTGAGCGCATGAACTATTAAAGATGGATGAAAAAACAAAAGCCAAAGAAAAGCCAAAAACACCGCCCGTTTTTTTAATTGGTGCAGTGTTTTTGGTTTTGCTTTGACCCAAAGCGCTTAAAGCGCTTTGGGTCCGTTTTATACGGTAACTAGATAGCACAGGTTATGGGTTGCCGTCGCCAACAATAGCAGTGAAAACAATTATAACAGTGTCATCTTGTATAACATTGCCAACAGTTACCGTTAATGTATCCCCTGAAATTGCAGAAGAGACATCAAGCGGAGTGCCTTCTAAAGTGGCTGAGACGTTGCCAATACTGCCAGACTTTAAGTCTGTAGTTGATGTTAGATCATCGCTATCAATGGTCGTAAGGTTCTGAGTGAAAACCACATCAGTCGCTGTAATAGTGCTTACATTAGTTGCGTTGATTTCATATTGAACCATTGCTCCAGGAATGGCCTTCGGTGTGTAATCATTGCCTATAAGAGTATTATTTGGACAGTTAGTGCTATCTTTATCTGAAAAGTCATCGTCATCAGTTGCAGCAGTTAATCCAGTTTCACATAGAGGATCATTTATGACTTTAACTGTTAGACCAGGCCCATTATCCCCATTGGCATCAACAAATTCGGCTGTTTGAGCGGTGGACACAGTTTCTACAGTGACGAATCCGTCATAATCATCACTATCGATAGAAGAGCCATCTGCAAATACATTAAGAGTGTTTAGTTCTAAATTGTTGTCAGCATCAGTAGCACTGATAATATTTTTATCGGTACTGGTATCTGCAATTATTACAGTACCGCCACTGTCGACAGCCGTTACTTTAGCCGTCAAGCTAAAGTCGTTACCATTAATGATAATATTATCATTTATTAATGAATCGTCATGTAACTTAGGGAAGTCAAGAGTTGCTGTAAACGTAATTACATCATCTACTCCTAGTAAAACTAAGCCACCTGTTAGAACTTCTAAAGTAGTTGTACCCTCAGTACTAGCCGTTACTTCGTATGTTGTTGTTGGAACTGAAATGTCAGCTACATCAGCAGTGCTAGGAGTTGCAGTGTTAATGGTTGATAAAAGAAAGTGTTGATCTGAGTTACCTGAGTTTTCCAAAGTATAGGTATAAACCACTTCGTCTCCAGGAATGAAGTCTTTTGTAGATGTTTGTGTAAGCAAAGTCATGTCTATTTTATTATCTACTTTAAAAACGGCAGATGCTGGCACATTTTCTTGCTGAACATCTCCAACTTTATAACTAAGAGACGTGTTATTGGTGATCGATTCACCTGCGTCTGTACCTTTGGCAAGCGATTGCCCACTCATGCCAATACTCGCACCTGCTATTAGTGCGGTTAGGGTTTTATTTATTTTCATTTTGTTCTCCGATCGTAAATATAAGTTGTTGTTTGTTTAGATACTTCTAAATCTTTTGGTTGTGGCTGAATGTTATCAATCTACTGCAGCCTTAATTGGCAAAACTAATAACCCTAGTTCTCGTTTTTTCTGTTTAAACAAGTTTATGCAATGAGGCTATTTTACTTGCACCACGTATTGCACTGAGCCTTTTTCTCCAGCTTTTAAAGAGGAAGTAAGTACCCAGCGCACATTGCTGTAATCCTTGGCGGTGGCCGGCAATTTTTTGCCATCTTTTATAATGAAAAGCTTTTCGGGTGTGGCGAAAGTCTTACCCTGGTCAACTGAGAATACGATTGAGCTGTTGGCGCCACGGGCGCTACCATCCAGATAAATAGTGTTTTCAGGTACAGGGTTATTTAACACTAGGTCGTCAGCTGGATTGTCACCTTTGTTTTCAATCGTGATGCGATAACCTACCTTGTCTCCTGGAGTAATGCTGTCAGCTTGAATCCATTCTATTTTACTGGTGCCATTCTCTTTTTGAACTTCCACCACCTTGTACATCTCGGTTTTTAACTCTACTTGAGCAAAAGCATTCATTGTAAGCACGGGTAATACACTTAATAACAGCGATTTTTTTATAAAACGTTTGATTTTAATCATGTTACTGCCTATTGAATCACGGTGGTAAAAGTAATAATTTTGGGATCAGAGCCTGCGCTGATGGTTTGCAAATCTACGGATATTTGGCGTGTAGCTTTGTCATAACTGGCTTGATCGTCGCCGCTGTCTGCTGAATGTTCTGCACCATCTATGTAAATCTTGCCGTTTTCTTCATCTTTAAGCACAAGTTCTTCAGGTAGGGTGTCGTTGGCAATCACATTTTCAGCGTCGCCGGTGCCAGTGACGGTAACTTTTAGGCTATAGGTTACTTCTGCGCCAGGAACAGCTTGTCCACTAATGTTTGTTTTAACATTATTTACTAACCCCAAGTTATCATTAATGTCAGTGATTTCTTTCACTATGGTGACATTAATGGCGCTGACTACAAAAGTGGCTTTGTCTTCGGCATTGGCAGCGCCGGTACCGTAAACCGCATTGGTAGTTCCGCCGCCATTTAGGATGGCTTCACCACCACCTGAAACGGTGTCGCCTGCTTCTGGGCTGGTTTGATCGTCATCGCTGAAAGTTTTGGATAAGGCTGATACCTCAACTTGGGCGCTATCATTATTGTTTAGATTCTCAGGGATTTGAGATGACACCCAGATGGTGATGTAAGCATCTGGGGTAATTTCTGCAGTGGTATTATTTTCCAATAATACATCTTCAGCATCTGGCTGATAGATGCCATCACCATCATCTAAATAAACCTTATAGGTACCTGCATTAAATTGGTCTTCACCGGTGAAATTGATTTGTTTAATGACAAAAGCTTCGTTGCCATTACCAGTATTGGATAACTGAAACTTTAATTCGGCATCTGTATCTGGCGAGCTTACGCCTACGTTGCCAGAGTCTTGGGATATGATAGTGATGTCGATCAGTTCTTGTACAACTACTTCAACTTCAGTGGAGCTTGCGGTAACTGTACCACCGCCCACTTCGTAGCTTACAGTTGCTTGGTTAACTATGGTAGTGCCTGCAGCCGTGCCAGCACCATGGCTTTGTATGGCAAACAAACTTGCCACTAACAGGGTGGACCATGACGTAAGTTTATTCATATAGCTTGCTCCTGCTTACTATTTAGTCTTGTTACTCGAAAAACGATCATTAATTAAGCCTGGTTTGGTAATAAAAATTAAAGTATGGCGAGTTCTCCTCGGCAGACCCCTTGGGTAAACTGTTAAGTTGGTTGATTGGTGCCATTCGAATGTAGCGAATCAGGGGGTCGTAACCATCACTGTCTGGGTTTGGTACATAATTGAAATCGCCACCGTCTTTGGAAAAAAATAAATGGTCGTCACCGTCATCTATTGTTGTAAATATAAAAATCAAACCACTTTCGTTAACACCACTGCCATCCTCGAAACAAATTGGCCCGGAGGTAGTACCTGGGCAGTTGAGGAGAGTACCAACTAATAGCTCAGAATTCAGCGGAATTTCATCTTGCAATATGAGCGAGCCGTCATCACTTTTACCTCGGCCACTATTAATGACATTAATGGTATATAGCAATTCAGCACCTGGAATGGCTTTAGGTTTGGCGGCTGCATCGTCTCTAGTGGAACCGTTGATAGGGTCGCTAATAACAGCAACACTCTTGGTTAAAGTGATAGTGGGTAAAAAGGGTAAAATTTGATAAGACAGTAAGCTTTCATGGGTTACCTGTTCGCCAACCGGCTCAAGCCCTTCATAACCTTTGATTGTGATGGACCAGTAGCCGGTACTTTCAGCATCTTCTAAAAGTGTAATCGATTTTTCGTAAACCTTTGTGTTGGTGGATAAGTCATCGGATGTGTCGTCTACTTGGTTCATAATATTGTCGCCATCTGGGTGACTGCTAAAGTCGTAAAAGCTGTCATCGGCTTTTAGGATATTTATCTCGGCACTGCTAATATCAAAGGCGCCAAAAGGGTCGGAAATAACTGCACGAATATAGAGGTTGGTATCGGGCTGGCTATTGACTAAGACACTACTGTCGGGGTTGGTATAAGCAGCATCCCATACGCTGATGCTGTCTATGTTAATTACTGTGGCTGCATTTAAGTTAATAGCGGAGTAAAAAGAATCGTTAATACTATGGATGTCAACTTGTGCATATTGATTATTGCTACCGTTGTCTGAAGTGTTGTCAATTCTTAGAGATACGCTACTGCCTTTTGGGATGGTCAGCTCAGTGATCAGTGTTAGGTCAGCAAAGACATTGTACATTTTATTTTTTTTATAATTAAAATTTGCAATAACCCCAGTGGCAATTGTAGTGTCGGTGCCGACAGAGGGGTCATTATAATACAGCTCAATATCTAATTGAGTTTCTACATTGCCGGCTCTATAGCCTTTCGTTGCTAGGTTTAAACGCATGTCGCCAGGGCTTAAAGTTAAATCACTCTGCAAAGAGGCTTCCAAGGTCGAGGTTAGAGATTCGCCATGGTTAAAATCACGCACAGTATCTATGATCGGTAGGTTTCTAGTTAAAGTACTATTAAACAAATATAAAGGCTTATTACCGCTGGCTGGAGTGCTGCTAGTTAGAGTGACAAATAGTTCATTAGAGGTGATGCTCCAATTGGTATTATTAAGGGCGATCGTGGCTGTATTGGTTATATCTGTACCGTCTGGTGCATCATTATCTACAGTAATATCTATGTAAATTTCCAAGGTGCTGTCAGCATCTAGGTTAATGCCTTCTATTTCTATTAGGTTTGGATTGTTGTTGTCTATAATTTGCGCGCCAACAGGGAGGTTGCTTATATCATAAAGAGTGGCATTAGCTGGTAAAGTATCGCTGATTTTAATGCCGGTTAAATCTAGGTTTTCAGCGTCTTGTAGAGTAATGGAATAGCGCACAGTATCGTTGGGCAATAACCATCCACCATTTATATCATCGGCTACTTTGGTTGAGATAGATAAATCGGGTTTAACAACGGTAATGTCGCCAGTATCAACAGTCCAGTGTGTGTCTGTGTCGTATGTGATAACGGCCTGGTTTTGTAATGAGGCTCCGCTTTGTGCGCTTGGGTCTATGTCTACTTCTATTATAATGCTATCTGTCGCGCCTGTTCCTGTGCCAGCATCTAAATTTATACCTGTAAACGTTAAAGTCTTTTCGTTTATGCTTAATGTGGACTCACTTGGGTATTCGGTCACCCTGAATTTATAATTGCCCTCGCTGTCGGTGGCGATATTAGCTGGCAGCTCATCAATAACCTGAATATCGTTTACTGCTAGATTGCTCACATCGTCAATGGTGATGGTGTACTGCAAGGTATCGCCGGCCAGTAGTAAGTCACCATTTAAATTATCTGGCACCTTACTGGATGCCGACAAATCTATAACCGGGTCGGTGGCCACAGGAACCGACATAGAATATGTATCGTTTGAAGCCTGGTTATCAAATATATCGTAGGGGGCGGTATCATGATCAACAGTAACATCCATGTCGACGGTGGTGCCTGCTACATCACCTACATTAAAAGTTAGATCGAGATAATCACTCCAGCCGCTGCGTAATTTACTTTGGAATACACAGGATAAATCTTGACCGGTTTGTGAACATAACCAGTCACTGTCGCCTTGGCTGCCATTAAAAGTTAGCTCGGGTGGTAAGCTAGTAGTAAAACGCACGCTTTGGGTCGGGACGTCGTTGGGGCCGTTGTTACTGATGGTGAATTTTTTGGTTACTGTGCTGTTTGCTTGCCACCCAGTAGGAGTTGAAGTGGTGACTGCAAGATCGGCAACCGGGATATTGGAAACGCTAACAATTTCAGCAGATAGAATAATTAAATCTTGTCCTGCGCTATAGGTGGTTGTGACTTCTTCATCGCCCTCAACTAAATAGGCAGAGATATCATATTCGTCCACATCAACACCGTAGGTAGTAAGGCCGCCCTGAACATTGGAATATGAGTTAAATTGGTTATTACTTGGATTGCCTGAGTCGGTCAGGGTAACGCCTTCAAAAGCAAGGAACTCACCATCGGTTCCCAAAGAGTCATCCCCTTCCCAAGTTATATGAGCGTGTTTGCCTGAAGGATCTCCTGGGAGTTTGAAATTATTTGGTATTAAGTCAAATGATCTGTTTTGAAAAAATTCAAAGCCCTCATAAAGGTTTAATACCCTGAAGTCTTCGGAGTCATCTTCATAAATCGCCATTATTGCCCAGCCGCCAAGAACCGTAGCCCGACTGCAATGATTACCATAGTCTGCAATGTCAAGGTTACCGACTTCATAGTTGATATTTCTATTGGTATTTACATAGCTGGTAATGTCTTTAATACCATTGTAAAAATAGCGATCATCTTTGACTTCGGTATATGTTCTATCTGCGCTATAAGGGAAATCATTAAGAGTGATGTCTTCGTCTACATAACCGTTATAGCTGGAGCCGGTCCAGTATAAATAGGCCTTCACAACTGTCGCCGAATTTGGGATGCCAGATAAAAAGTTGTCACTTGTGGTGGCGACGTCGCAATGGTCACCGGAGTTTGATTGGGTGCGAAAGGAACCTGCTGTTAATACAAACGACAAATTACCGGCATAACTTTCGCTTAACGCGACCGTTGTGCCAGCAAATGCTGTTGTTGAATGAAAAGCACTCACCAATATGCTCAACAGCATTAGACATTTAGCTATCCAAATATTCAGGGTGCTAAAAGTTTGCATTGGAAAGTACGTTTGTACTGTTTTGATCAAATGTATTCCGTTTTTTATAACGCACATATACTCATTAAGCGACATGTTATGAGCCAATGGTATAGGAGTCAATAATGTGACCTGATTCACATTAGTGTCTTAATACTATTTTCTTACCCTTGATTTAATTGCCTTTTTTTATGTTGATAACAATTGTTATAAGTCGTCTCTAATTGTCCAAAAGTGACAGTTATTGCCATAAAATCTGGCACTTAAAGCGCCATGGGTAGGGTGTTTGTCAGAAATCTTGTCCAATCGGGCGTGATTTGGTGTTATTGGTAAATTAAGAGCGCTGGTTAATATTTTTTTCAAAAAACGAACTCTTTTTTATTTTTTGTTTTTATTTTTGACGAAAAACTAATTTGAGTGATTTTCATACAGCTGCGCGTCAAGTTAGTGGTAAGCAAGTACCACTTTAGTGCTGTTTTATATGCCGCTGCATTGTTGGCAATAGATCATGGTTAAGCAAGATTAATGCCTGAGGATTAGAGTGTTTACTGTCGTGTAATTGGGATAATTTAACCGGAAGTTAATTTTTTTGGTTTTGTATGAAAAACAACCAGGTATTCGCGTGAAACTTGCTGTCTGTTTTGTTCTTGCTCAAGGAGGGTGGTTGCGGGAGCTTGTAGGTTTTGAGGGTGAAGCAACGGCTTTACTATTGCTTCTTGGTGTTTATAAGTCACAGGTATAAAAAAAGCCTAATATTTTTCAATATTAGGCTTTTTAAAATTCTGGTTGCGGGAGCCCGTAGTTATTGAGAGTGAACCAACGGCCTTGCTCTTTCCGCTTAATAAATTGTAGGCATAAAAAAAGCCAATACTTTTTAATATTGGCTTTTTAAAATTCTGGTTGCGGGAGCCGGATTTGAACCAACGACCTTCGGGTTATGAGCCCGACGAGCTACCAGACTGCTCCATCCCGCGTCTGAGGCTGCGCAT
>MAAA01025624.1_pt1 | contig 12903 bp, 16 predicted proteins | sample 1115971 | NCBI WGS metagenome assembly MAAA01 (sample SAMN04961123, study PRJNA320927) | seawater metagenome | isolation source: sample BD02T6 sea water enriched with oil for 6 days | place: USA:Gulf of Mexico | collected 2013-07-27 | reverse complement strand
TTCATGGCCAGTAAAGCTCGTGGACTAATTTGTTTAACCCTAACGCCAGAACGTTGTGATTATTTAGGCCTGCCTTCTATGGTGGCGGGTAACGGTTCTAAATTTAGTACCCCTTTTACAGTGTCTATTGAAGCGGCAGAAGGCGTAACCACAGGTATTAGTGCGGGTGATCGTGCCGTGACGGTATTGGCCGCGGTTAATCCCATGTCTAAGCCCGATGATATTGTGCAACCAGGGCACATTTTTCCATTACGCGCGCAAGCGGCTGGTGTGTTAACGCGTGCAGGCCACACCGAAGCGGGTTGTGATATTGCAGGCCTAGCTGGTTTACAGCCGTCGGCGTGTATTGTTGAGATAATGAATGAAGACGGCACGATGGCACGCCGTCCGGAGTTGGAAGTATTTGCTAAAGAGCATGATCTAAAAATTGGTACTATTAGCGATTTAATTCAATACCGTATGAGTAATGAAAAAACGGTAGAAAAAACCAGCGTAGATAAAATCACCACTGAATATGGCGAGTTTGATTTACACATGTACCGCGACACCATTAATAACGAAACCCATATGGCATTAAGCTTAGGCGATGTGGAAAAAGATGAGGCACCGGTGGTGCGAGTACAAATTGCTGAAACCTTACGTGATGTATTGGGTGCGGTGGTAAAAAATTCTAAAAGCTGGTCGGTAGATAATTCCTTAAAGGCGATATCAGAAGCTAAAAGTGGCGCGTTGATTATATTAAGTGCCGGTGGCCGTGAAGATGTGCCCGCCAGCGTAGAAACATTTTTTGGTCGTCAAAAGCCGTTGCGCTCTACCGATGTAGATAGCTCTGGCGCATATGTGACTATAGGTACAGGCTCACAAATTTTGCGCGATTTGGGCGTGACTAAGATGCGTTTATTAAGTAGCCCAATGAAGTTTACGGGTATTTCTGGCTTCAATTTAGAAGTTCTGGAATACATCCCTTATCAAGGTTAACAAATAGCATTTAACACGTTTGTAATTTAAAAAATTAAGAATTTTAAAGTAGGGTTTTAACATGAAAAAAATAGAAGGGAAATTAACGGCTTTGGATGCCAAGTTTGCCATCGTGCAAACGACTTGGAACGAGTTTGTTGTTGACAAATTGGTTGACGGTGCAGTGCGCGGTTTAACCCGTCACGGTATTGAAGAAGACAACATTACATTGGTGTCGTGTCCTGGTGCGTTTGAAGTTCCATTGGTGGTTAAGAAATTAGCGCAAAGTGGTAAATATGATGCTGTTATCGCCCTAGGTGCGGTGATTCGTGGATCAACCCCCCACTTTGATTATGTGTCAGGCTCTGCGGTAAGTGGCTTAAGTCAAATTACGCTTGAAACCGGCGTTCCGGTATCATTTGGTATTTTAACCGTTGATACAATTGAACAGTCTATTGAACGCGCAGGCACAAAAGCGGGTAACAAGGGCGAAGAATCTGCTTTAACAGCATACGAAATGGTTAGTTTACTTAAGCAGTTGGAGGCGTAATGACTGATACCTCTAAACCCGTACCGCGTAAAAACAACAGTGGCCGTCCAAATCCGGGCGCTCGTCGCAAGGCGCGTCATTATGCTATGCAAGCTTTGTATCAGTGGGATATGGCCGGCTCTAACCTGAGTAAAATTGAAGCTGAATTTATCGCTGATAACGACATGACTCACGTGGATACCGAATATTTCCGTGATATTTTACGTGGTGTACCTAACAATCTAAGCGAATTAGATGAGATGTTAATGCCTTGTCTTAGTCGTGAAATGGAAGAAGTAACGCCCGTTGAGAAAGCTATTTTAAGATTGGCGGCGTTTGAATTGGCACATCGCATAGATGTACCTTATAAAGTTGTGATTAACGAAAGTGTTGAACTGTCTAAAAAGTTTGGCGCCACCGAAAGTCATAAATTTATAAACGGTGCATTGGATAAACTTGCGCAAGTTGTTCGCATTGTAGAAATAAAAAAGTAAATCTATGATGCGCTTCCCGTAATCAACGGGAAGCCTTTTCCTTTCTCTAAAAGCTTGAGTCCTAATACGTGAAAGAATTTGAGCTAATTGAACAATATTTCCAGCAACAAAAACTGTCTTGGTGTAACTCTCATATAAGCTTAAACATTGGCGATGACTGTGCCGTTTTGAATATCCCGTCTCACCAACAACTGTGTATTTCCATGGACACGTTAGTTGAGGACGTACACTTTCCTAAAGGTGCTAACCCTTTTGACATTGCTACCCGAGCACTGTGCGTGACTTTAAGTGACTTGGCAGCCATGGGTGCCACTCCAATTGGTTTTACTTTGGGCATTACTTTACCCGAGGCACGTCCTAGCTGGCTAAGTCACTTTAGTCAGGGCCTTGTGGCTATGGCCCAGCAATTTCAATGTCCGTTAATGGGAGGAGACACCACTAAGGGGCCTATATTGGTGATTACCATTCAGGTGCATGGCGTGGTGGAAAAAGGCCGTGCACTGACGCGTTCAGGTGCTTTTGTGGGAGATAAAGTGTATGTGAGCGGTAGTCTGGGGAATGGAGGTGGTGCATTGCCGATAGTGTTGGCAGACCCCGCTTTAAAGAAACCTGAATCTCTTTCACCGCTAACTCAACACTTTTATAAACCTTTGCCAAAAATTGAATTTGCTCAATCGTTAATCGGGGTGGCTACCTCGTGTCTAGATGTGAGCGACGGCTTAGTTCAGGACTTAAACCATATTTGCAAAAAGAGTGGTGTGGGCATTGAGCTTAATGTTAACAATGTACCTATGTCACAGGCTTTGATTGAGTGTTATGGAGATCAGCAAGCCTTACAATATGCTTTAAGTGGTGGTGATGATTATCAGCTGGCATATACCGCAGGGCATTGTGAAAATGGAATCTGTATTGGACAAGTAGTCGCGGGAGAAGAGGTAAGTATTTTAGGCGGGGAATTGTTAGGTGCGGGGTTTCAGCATTTTTAATTTTAAAAAGCAGCATTGTGAATAGCCCTACACTGTAATACTGCTTACTCTAAGTTGGCCCAGTTTATTTACAGCAATAAAAAAGCCCAAGCGTTTAAACACTTGGGCTTTTTTTTGAACTTGGAAAACTAACCGGTTTGACTGGCACCTTAAAAGTGCCAATCATGGGCTGAGTCTTACTGAGCGTTCATAGCTGAAATTTCTTTCGCTAGCTCGTCATGGCCTTTCTTAGACTGAAACTTCTGCCATAACGCTTTTTCGTTGTTCATAGACGTTTTAAGAGCCGTTTCATGAATCAAGCTAGCAGCGTTATCATCAAGACCTACTAGTACGTACAAGTTACCGTTAGGGCTGCGACGGGTCTTAAAGATGCGAGTGCCCACTAATGTTTCGTTAGTGATCTGCTTAGTCACAGAGCTGTTTACCATATCAACAGTTTCGCTATCGCCTACACCAGTAGTTTCAGCAAATTGCTTCACTAGGTTTTGAACTTGAACTTTCATGGTTTGCGCCAATTGTACACGGGCAGCGGTAGAAGCTTGTTGCTTCATGAAGTTAATGCCGGCACCTGATTTGTCAGCAGAACCTACGGCAGAAACAGCCAAACCTTCAACAGGTTCGTCACATACCCAGCCAGGTGCTGCTACAGTTGGTGCATCTGGAAAAGTACAATCTGGAACGGCAACTTGTTGAGGTGCGGTAGAACCACACGCTGCTAAAGTCAATGCTAGGCCTGAAGCCGTTAAAATACGGAATATGGACATCTTCTTCTCCTTGAAGAGATTTGAGGTTACAGTGCTGTAACCATAGCTAAAAATCATGATTGTGACTAGAGGTAGTGATGCAAAGTAGAGTTAAATTCAGCATTTTTTCAATTTTTATATTGGCGATAATGGCCTGTACGAATACACCAACCAGTTCTGTGCCCAGTTGGATTGATAATCCAGATAAACATCAAGCGGTAGGGACGTGTGGTAGTCATGCAATGGGCAAGCACATGCAAAGAGAGTGCGCCATGACCCGAGCTAGATTAGAGCTGGCTGCACGTCAGGGAATCGAGATTAAATCCATGTCTATCATGACCGAGCAAGCGAATAATATGCGCAGCTCAAGCCAATTAAACCAGCGAACCGCACAAGAGATTAATAGTAAAATTAAAAGCCGACTGGTCGATAGCTATCATGATAAAGGGCAAGATATTTTGTGGGTATTAGTGGAGGAGCTTTAGGGCTAGCTAAAACGCTTTTATAAACAATTAAAACACGTTTCTATTAAAGAGGGCTGTGCAGGCACTGCCCTCACTACAAATGACTACTCTTGCGCTTCTTGAACCTTCTCCTTTGAGCGCTTCTCTACAAAACGTCCAAAGAAAATACCCACTTCAAATAACAAATACATAGGCACCGCTAAGATTGTTTGGCTGATCACATCTGGCGGTGTCACAAACATGCCTATTACAAAGCAACCTACAAAAATATATGGGCGTTTAGTGCTTAGGATCTTAACCGTAGTAATGCCCGTCATAATCATCAATATAGTGGCGATGGGGATTTCAAAGGCAATGCCAAAGGCAAAAAACATTTTCAATATGAAATTTAAAATATTGTTAATATCAGGTAAAAAATTCACACCTTCTGGGCCAACAGATGTGAAAAATCCAAATACTAAGGGCAGTACCACAAAATAGGCGAAACACAGGCCGGCATAAAACAAAATAATACTGCTAAGCAATAAGGGTACCGCAAAGCTTTTTTCATGTTTGTACAAGCCTGGCGCAATAAAGCTCCATGCTTGGTGCAGTAAAAAGGGAATAGTAATAAATACAGCGCTTACAAGGGTAAGTTTAAAGGGCACTAGGAATGGTGACGCAACGCCGGTAGCAATCATAGTGCTGCCTTCGGGCAGTAAGCTTTCAAGCGGTTTAGAAACTAGCAGATACAATTCGTTAGAAAAACCGTATAGGGCTAAAAAAACTACCAAGATAAATACCATGGCTTTTAGCAGGCGGTTACGCAGCTCAATTAAGTGACTTATTAATGGCTGTGCATGCTGCATTACTGTTTGTTCTTCGGGTGTTTTTTTGGCCATTTCGTGTTATTTATCTTTTAGGGAGCTGTTATTTTCAACGGGCTGAGTAGCGGCCTCATCTGCCGGGTGGTGTTGATGCATTGCCGCAATTTGCTCATCCACCGTCATATCTTTAAGTTGCTCGTTAAGCACATCATGGTCATGTTCTTCAGGTGTCTTTTCGGAATCGTCTTTGGTAGTCGTGTTGTCATCATTTAAAAAAGTCGACATGGGATCTTTGAGCTTTTCGCGAATTTCTTGATTACGCACTTCTTGTTCTATTTCTTGCTGAATGCCACTCATAGTGCGTCTAACACGGCCCACTAATAATCCTACGGTGCGCGCGGCTTTGGGTAGACGTTCAGGCCCTAAAATAATAAGCCCAAGTATACCGACTAACATGAGTTCGGAAAAACCAATATCGAACATAATCTGCCATCCAAGCTTAGTGGGCTCAATCTAATCTATAATAAAGATTAGTGCGCCACCAAGGAATTTAAAGCCATTAAGACTTGTTTTTGTCTTCTTCTTTTACTGATTCAGAAAACTGTGCATCTTTTTTCTGATCTTCAATCTTGTTGGCTGCTTTATCCTGTTCTTTCTCTTCTTCGCTGTTCATGGCTTTTTTGAAACCTTTAACTGCACCGCCTAAATCACCACCTAGGGTGCGTAATTTTTTAGTCCCGAAAATTAAGATCACTACGACCAAAAGAATTAATAACTGCCAAACACTAATGCCACCAAACATAGCTTTTCTCCTAAAGATTAATTGTAGAGTGATTAAAAAGTTTAGGGTTAAAACCCCGGTAAATTTTTTCCTGCCAAAATATGCCAATGCATATGAAATACTTCTTGGCCGCCTTGCTCACCATTATTGGTGACAACACGGTAACCTTCTAGATTTTCCTGCTCAGCAATACGTTTGATACTTTGCAATACTCGCTGCACTAAAGGCCATTCATGGGCCTGCACACTGGCTAAATTTACAATGTGTTGCTTGGGTATCACTAAAATATGGGTTTCGGCCTTGGGGCTAATATCACGAAAGGCCAATACCTGATCATCTTCAAAAACAGTGGTGTTGGGAATGTCACCCTCAACAATTTTACAAAAAATACAGTCCGACACGTGCAGCCCCTTTACTTATTTTGAGCGACTGGCTTTTTCTTCAAGGCCAGATAAATTGAAACGGGACTTTAATTCGTCCAATACCGCCACTGGGCTTTCGCCTAATTCGGCTAGCATTACCATAGTATGGAACCATAGGTCGGCTGTCTCATAGATCACATCTTTATTATCGCCGGATGTTTTAGCATCTTTTGCCGCAATAATAGTCTCGGTGGCTTCTTCGCCTACTTTTTCTAAAATCTTGTTAAGACCGTTTTTGTATAAGCTGGCCACGTAGGAGCTTTCAGCAGGAGCGTCTTTACGTTCCTCAAGTATCTTGCTCAGTTGCTCTATTACGTCGTTCATATTCTTCCCTTTATTCCTCTTTAGATCATACCGTATCTAACATCTAAGCAACACAGACTAATGGTAGAGCTAAACCCCCCATCAATCGTAGGGAGTTTAGGCCTGTTGGCGTGCAGTCTATTAGAGTCTGCCGTTAGCCTCGAATCATTAGCCAGCTCAGGCCTAAACCAATAAGGCCTAGGCTCATGTTGCCGGGCCATAAATAGGGGGTATGCAGCCCTACAAGGCCTATGGCCGAAATAATCACCCCAATGGCGCGGTGCTTTTGCTTCTCGCTTTGCATAAACAGCTGTTGCTGAATGTTGTCGAGCTGTTTTTCAAGTTTTTGTTGTGATGCGGGGCGCTGATTTAAGTTAATAAGGGTCTCACGGATCAGCTCAGGCATGTGTGGCGCATGTCCAATCCATGCTGGAGCCTGACGTTTAAGCTCTTTAAAGAAGGCTTTAGGTCCCATGCGTTGCTTCATCCACTGCTCTAAATAGGGTTTGGCAGTGTTCCATAAGTCCAGTTCGGGGTAAAGCTGACGTCCTAGCCCTTCTATATTTAATAGGGTCTTTTGAAGTAACACTAACTGAGGCTGAACTTCCATATTAAAGCGCCGCGCGGTTTGAAAGAGGCGCAGTAGTAATTGGCCGAAGCTAATTTCACTTAGCGGCTTTTCAAATATGGGTTCACATACACTACGAATGGCGGCTTCAAATTCATTGATTTTAGTGCCTTCACCCACCCAGCCACTTTCTACATGCAGGCGCGCCACTTCATGATAGTCCTGATTAAAAAAGGCCAACAAATTACGGGCTAGATAGTCTTGGTCGCTTTCATCCAGCGTGCCGATAATGCCGCAATCTATGGCGATGTATTGTGGTGTTTGCGGTGTGTCGTAAGAGACAAAGACATTACCTGGGTGCATGTCAGCATGAAAAAAACTGTCTCGAAATACCTGCGTGAAGAATATCTCAACGCCTCGTTCGGCCAGCACTTCCATGTTAGTGCCGCGTGCTTTTAACTCGTCTATATTGGCCACCGGCGTGCCGTAAATACGCTCCATTACCATCACGTTAACACGGCAGTAATCCCAGTAAACTTCAGGCACATACAGCATATCGCTGTCTTTAAAGTTACGCTTTAGTTGGCTGGTATTAGCGGCCTCGGCCATTAAGTCCAATTCACCTAATATAGTGTGCTCATAGTCATTAATTACTTCTACCGGGCGTAAACGTTTACCGTCTTGGGAGTAACGCTCGATAAGACGTGCCGCCAGACGCATCAGCATAATGTCTTTATGGATGGTTTTTTGAAGGTTGGGGCGAATCACCTTCACGACCACATCTTCCCCTGTGTGCAGTACGGCTGCATGCACTTGGGCAATGGAAGCCGAAGCCAAAGGCGCATCTTCAAAAGACTTAAATACCCCGTTTATTTTTTCGCCAAGCGCGGCTTCTATAAGCTTAACCGCGGCATCATGACCAAATGGTGGGACTTTATCCTGTAATTTGGCGAGTTCTTCGGCAAGTTCGTCATCTAATAAATCACGGCGGGTAGAGAGTAATTGGCCAAATTTAATGTAAATGGGCCCAAGTGCGATAAGTGCTAAACGCAGTCGTTTGGCTTTGGGAACACGTTTAGCGAGCGGATTTAAACGCCAAGGGGCCAGAAAAAAAGCCAAGCGTAAATACCAAGGCAAAAGGGCCGTGGGAATAAAGACATCCAGCCTGTATTTACTGAAGACATAAAGAATGGTGAGTAGGCGTCTTAATTGAATCATGAGAAGCTTATTTTAGTGGCTGTTGTAAGCGGGCTTTTATTCGCTCTTTTAATTGAGCAGTGCGCGCCTCGAGTCGTTCGGTATCTAGCTTTAGCTTATGTATAGCGGAAAAACGCGATTCCCCTTCTAGCTTGTGGGGGCTTAACTGCAATTCGTCGCGTATATACTCTACCGAATCGTCTTTAAGCTTATTGGTGGTATCTTTAAACCAACCGCTAAAAGCACGTAACTTGTTACCCACCACATGGGCAATGACGGGGCCCGTAAATTGCGCGATCATGGCCTCCCAATCAATTTTTAAATGGCTGCTAGCATCGGCAAGGGCCATGGCCAATTGGCTAGACCCTTGAATTTGAATGTCACTTTTCATGAGTGCCGCATGTTTGTCTTCATGGCTGGCCAAATTAATAAATGCGCTTAGCTCACCGCTTAAGGTGGCATCGCTGGGCTGCTCTTGATGACTATGCAGCGACAATTGCTCACCAAATTGCACATACACCGTAAGATCCAAGGTGGTGATGTTAATCGCCAACACCTTAGGGGCCAGCGCCATTAATTTTTGCTGCACTGCAGGGTCAAATTTAAGGGCTTTGTTAATCGCGAGTTCCATACTCACAAGGCCGGCTTGAACTAGGGTTGCGTCCATTTTTTTATTCGGCATTAAGGTTTAATGCCTTTGTGCAGCGCCACAATGCCGCCGGTTAAATTATGGTATTCGCAGTTGGCGAAACCGGCATCTTTAAACATGCCTTTTAGGGTTTCTTGGTCTGGGTGCATGCGAATAGATTCAGCTAGGTAGCGGTAGCTTTCACTGTCATTAGCGATAAGTTTGCCCATTATAGGTAGGGCGCTGAAGCTATATAGGTCGTAGGCTTTTTTAAGTAATGGGTTTTTAGTGTGCGAGAACTCTAATACCAATAAACGACCGCCGGGTTTCAATACACGATTAAATTCACGTAGGGCCATGTCTTTGTCGGTGACGTTTCTTAGGCCAAAGGCCATGGTAATTACATCAAAGCTGTTGTCTTCAAAGGGTAAGTATTGAGCGTTACATTGAACAAATTCAATATTGCCGCTGTAGCCCTTGTCTAATAAACGATCACGGCCCACTTTTAACATAGAATCGTTAATGTCGGCCAATACTACCTTGCCCTCGGGGCCCACTAAATCAGAGAACTTCATGGTTAAATCGCCGGTACCACCAGCAATATCCAATACATGATTGCCACGGCGTACACCGGTAAACTCCATGGTGAAGCGCTTCCATAAACGGTGCACCCCAAACGACATAAGATCGTTCATCACATCGTATTTGGCGGCCACGTTATGAAAAACTTCGGCTACTTTGCCCTGCTTTTCTTCTTCGCGGACGGTTTTGTAACCAAAGTGAGTGGTTTTGTCGTCTGACATAGGGATGCCTGTCGTTAAGCTAATAATAAATTGGCGTTATTTTAGCCCTGAATACCATAGATGTCTTGATTTAAAAGGGGTTAATACCATGTAGGAGGGCAGCCCCTGCCCGATAAGTACTCGTTAAGCCCAACCACGAGGTGAGACACTGCTAATCTACCGCTTTAAATTGAATGTTAGCCGATTCACGGCTTTTACCGGCTGCCGCCAGAGTGTCTAAATATGCCTGCCAGTGTTGGGCTTGGTTTTGTGCCAAATCCTTAAGATATTGCCAGTGATACAAACCACTGTCGTGGCCATCGTCAAAATGAATCTTAAGAGCATAGTTACCCACAGGCTCAAGTTTGTTAATGCGTACTTCTTTTTTGCCCACTTGCAGTACTTCATTGCCTTTACCATGGCCGCGTACTTCGGCGGATGGGCTTAATACCCGAAGCATTTCGCTGCTTAATAAATAGCTGTCTGCTTGCCAAGCCAATTCCAGCTGCTGGGACTTATTGTGGAATTTAATGCTGCTGGGAATATTTTGGCTGGTCATAGATTTAACGTGTCCGAAAATGGTGGGGCAGTAAATTGGGGCTGCCCTGGCCTTTTTGTTGGGCCGACTTTACCAGTTCAATGAGTCGTTCATTGAGTGGAGTAGGAATGTTTAATTGCTTGCCTAATTTTACAATCTCCCCGTTGATATAATCTACCTCTACGGGACGTTTATTTTGTAAATCTTCCCACATACTAGAGCGAGCTTTAGGGTCCATGGCCAGCATCTTTTGTGCAATGCGTTTAAATATTAAGGTGGGCAGTGACAAAAGATAAGGAATAACGGCAACGGGTACGGCCGCGACTTTACCGGGTTTAATGTGTGCGGCATTTAATACCCGCAGGCCTTCTTTAAGGCAATCGCGATAAATTTTTCTAAAGCCGGATGTTTCTAGCTGTTGTTTTAACGGAATACCCGCTAGCGCATTAATGGGGTTGTTTAAGTTAAGTAATAACTTGCCCCATAAAATACTGGGCATATCGTCTTTTAATTCAAACCCCAGCTGTGCGTTTTGTGCCAGTTGCAAAAGGGCTTGGGCTTTAGGGTGTTGTTGGCAATATAAATTACCTTCTGTGCCGCAGTGAAAATGCCCACCTGTTTGATACACCACATTGTAAGGTACCATAACCGGCAAAACAGTATGGTTAGTTAATACGTCTTGAATAGTTTGTGTATTGCCAACGCCATTTTGCAAACTAAAAATAGTGGCCTGTGTATTGCCACTGTCTTTAATGGTTTGCGCCATTTCTTGAGTGTCTTTGCTTTTCACACAAATTAAAATGAGATCGGCATCTTTTAATACGTCGGCTTGGGTGTTTACGTTGAACTGCTTTGGCGTGAGCTGAATATCTGTGCCGGTCCAGTCACTTAAATGTAGGCCGTGTTCACTAATGTCGTTACCAATGCGCGGACGGGCAAAAAAGTGCACGTTGGCGCCACCACTGGCCAGCATGCCACCTACAAAACAGCCTATGCTGCCGGCACCGGCAATGACGACTTTTGGGCGAATATTATTATCAGTCATAGAGCCTCCTAAAAAGAGTCACTTTAAAGTATCTGTAAGTGGGTAAAAAGGGTGAAATGGGCCTGTGAATTCGCTTATTGGGCCTATACAGACAATAAATTATTCAATGGTAAACAGCAAAAGCATTATTACGTGTTTAAGGCTTTAGAATAGATTAAGTTCGGCGGTAAAATAAGTTGGAATTTATACAGAAGTATAGTGGGGTAGGTGGTGGCGCGTAAAATAATACAGGCCGCAAAGCGACCTGTATTACTGTCGTTAAGCCTTACAAAATAAAGCGACTCAAATCTTCATCCTCAACAATATCCCCTAAATGCTCGGTTACAAACGCGGCGTTTATTTGCAGCGGCGTTGACGAGTATTGTGTGGCCAGGCTTTCAGCATCAAAACTTACTTTCTCAAGTAAACGCTCCATCATAGTATGTAGACGACGTGCACCTATGTTTTCAGTGGTTTCGTTTACCTTGTAAGCGGTCTCGGCTAGTTGAGTAATGCCGTCTTCCATGAACTCAATTTTTAGCCCTTCGGTGTTTAAAAGCTCACGATACTGCTCGGTCAAAGAGGCATTAGGTTCGGTTAAGATGCGCTTAAAGTCATCGGGTGTTAATGCCTCTAGTTCTACACGAATGGGCAGGCGCCCTTGTAACTCCGGTATTAAGTCAGACGGTTTGCTCATGCTGAATGCGCCGCTGGCAATAAACAAAATATGATCGGTTTTAATCATGCCGTGTTTAGTGCTTACGGTGCAGCCTTCAATTAAAGGCAGTAAATCACGTTGCACGCCTTCACGGCTGACATCGCCACCGGATCCTTCTTGGCGTTTGGCGACCTTGTCTATTTCGTCTAAAAATACGATGCCATTTTGTTCAACCGCTTCCACGGCGCGGGCTTTAATGTCGTCCATGTTTAATAGATTGTTGGCTTCTTCATCTTGTGCAATTTTAAGTGCGTCTTTTACTTTTAACTTACGTTTATTGGTTTTGCCACTGCCCATGCTGGAAAACATGTTTTGAATTTGGCTAGACATATCTTCCATGCCAGGAGGAGCCATTATTTCAATGCCTGCTTGAGCCTGGGCCACGTCAATTTCAATTTCTTTGTCGTCCATGTCGCCGTTTAATACCTTTTTACGAAATAAGGCACGGGTACTGTTTTCTTCAGGTTTAACGGCTTCACTTTGAAAGCCATCGCGGGCAGGAGTGAGTAAAGCATCTAAGATACGCTCTAAGGCTCCTTCTTTAGCACGCTCGGCCACGGCTTCCACTTCTTGTTCTCGAAACATTTTCACGCCCGTTTCAACCAGGTCACGAATAATGGTTTCTACATCGCGGCCCACGTAACCCACTTCGGTGAACTTAGTGGCTTCTACTTTTATAAAAGGGGCGTTGGACAGTTTAGCCAAGCGACGGGCAATTTCAGTTTTACCAACGCCGGTGGGGCCAATCATTAAAATATTTTTTGGGCTAATTTCATTACGCAGCTCAACGGGTAACTGCATACGACGCCAGCGATTACGCAAAGCAATCGCCACACTGCGTTTGGCGGCACTTTGGCCGACGATATGTTTGTCTAATTCTTTGACGATTTGAGCTGGGGTTAAACTTTTTTCTATTTGTAAACTGGTCATGTGTCTTACGCTCGTAATGTTTTGGCCGCTATT
>MAAA01014300.1_pt1 | contig 12903 bp, 1 predicted proteins | sample 1115971 | NCBI WGS metagenome assembly MAAA01 (sample SAMN04961123, study PRJNA320927) | seawater metagenome | isolation source: sample BD02T6 sea water enriched with oil for 6 days | place: USA:Gulf of Mexico | collected 2013-07-27 | reverse complement strand
AGTATCTAAGCCCGTTTCAATTCGAGTACCTGACACTTCACAGTTGTCACCTGCTGCCTCTGCACTTGTTTTTATTAATGACACTAATGGCTCTGGTGCATCAACAATGACATTACACATCAACTCGGTTTCGGTAATTTCTAAAATTTCTAAAATGCTATTGCGGTTTGTATCAAGGCCAATTAGTACTTTCTTACCCCCTAGTTCACATTCTTCAAGGGTTGCGTAAGCAATAGAGACCAAACTGGTTAGGCCATTTGAACCGGCAGTGCCCTCTTCGCCTTGCGCACCTGTTTCACCTTGTGATCCTGTTTCACCTTGTGTACCTGTTTCACCTTGAGCACCGGTTTCACCTTGAGCACCTGTTTCACCTTGAGCACCTGTGTCACCCTGCGCACCTGCTTCGCCTTGAGCGCCTGTTTCACCCTGTGTACCAGTATCGCCTTTGGAGCCTGTATCGCCAGCTGCACCTTTATCACCGCTATCGCCTTTTGAACCGGTGTCGCCTTGTGATCCTGTTTCACCTTGTGAACCTGTTTCACCTTGTGAACCTGTTTCTCCTTGGGAACCTGTTTCACCTTGCGAGCCTGCTTCGCCTTGCGCACCTGTTTCACCTTGTGATCCTGTTTCACCTTGTGTACCTGTTTCACCTTGTGTACCTGTTTCACCTTGAGCACCGGTTTCACCTTGAGCACCTGTTTCACCTTGAGCACCTGTTTCACCTTGAGCACCTGTTTCACCTTGAGCACCTGTGTCACCTTGCGCCCCTGTGTCACCTTGTGCACCTGTTTCACCTTGGGCACCTGTTTCACCTTGTGATCCGGTTTCACCTTTGGAACCTGTATCGCCAGCTGTACCTTTCTCACCCGTATCACCTTTGGTACCTGTATCTCCTTTAGCCCCGGTATCGCCAGTGGTTCCTTTCTCACCGCTATCACCTTGGGCGCCTGTTTCACCTTGGGCACCATTTACACCAATACTTCCATCAGCTCCAGAGCAAACATAGCTAGTCGCTTGAATTTCATCCGCACTAAGGGTCTGGTCTGCATTAGTGTCAAAACCCGTTTCAATTCGAATTCCTGCGTGAGCACAATTTACACCCGCTGGTTCAATACTTGTGTGAGCTAGCGAACCTATTGGGTCGGGCGCATTAACAATGATATTGCACATTAGCTCGGTTTCAGTGACCTCTGAAAACGCCAATATATTATTATTATCAGCATCAATACCAATCAGGACTTTCTTTCCGCCTGAACTACATTCTTCTGTAGTGGCAGTTGTGATCGCAATTAAACTGGTTCGGCCATCAACACCGTCATTTCCGTCTTCACCATTACAGACTGTTTTACTATGGTCGGCATCGATCTCTTCTGGATCAAGAATGCCATTTGAATTCGCATCTATGCCCATCTCAATTTCCATGCCTCCATTGGGGCATAGTTGATTTTGAACACTAAAGGTTCGTGCTAAAGAAGGTAGGCTTTGCACTAGAGTTTGATCTGCTTCATCAGAGCCAGATGAGCCACCACCACACGCGCTTAAAAAAGAAACTGTACTGGCAAGCAGTAGAGATTGGGAGAGAGATTTTATCACTTTAACATCCTGTTAAATTCCTTGTCTGACAACGAGTCATTCCAGCAATTTTACCAAGTGTGATAATTTTTGTATATATAGAAAATAGGTAGCCCTGGCTCATTTTTAGAATATCCCAATCGAAACTGGCATGAAGCTATCTCCCAAACAACTCCAGGAAAGAGACCATTTTATTTTTTATTCAACAAAATTAAAAAAGGTTAGGCCGAGAGTTTTTGGTTCGAAATGCATGAGGCATACTTATTATTTTCTAGCATAAAATTCCGACAATAAAGCTCGCCTATCTTATTAATTCATCAAGACCAGATTCTGCATCCGCTCTAATCCAGATTACTAAAACAAAATAGAATTATGTTATTAAAATAGACTCACCCCATACACGCTATTTAATTTTTCGTTGCCATCTCTGAAAATTAAAAGCTAGCAGCCAATGATACATAGGGGCCGTTAAAACTGGTTTCAAAGTCTGAGACTAACGCATATTCGGTATTTGCATCAAATTTGGCACTTAGGAAACTTGCACGGTAGCCTAGGTCTATACGGGCATTCCGGTTAGATGCAAAGTCAAACTTGCGGTATAAAGCTACATCAAACTCATAGAAGAATACAGAACCGGTATCCATAAGTTTTCCGTTAGCATTCTCTGCGGTTGTTAAGTATTCGCCGCCCGGTTCCATTAGGCCAAGCCCTGCTTTGGCTTCGTAGCTAATATTCACACCAGTAAAATCTATAGCGCTACCTTTAGCCATGCGATCATTTGATCTAATTAAGGCTTGTACCAGGTGCCCGGTGTATTCGAAGTTTTCAAACCCGGATAATAGAACGGTATTAGGGTTGGATTCATGAACCAGGTATACGTCCTGCGGTAAATCGTAACTCATGTAGCGGTAACCTAAGCCAAAACCTGAGTTATGAATGATTAAAAGGTCTTGCACGATTAATTCGGTCGAGAAGGAAGCGTCTCCCTCACTGCCATTATTTCCCTCGGCACTGAAAAATCCATCGAAGCTGCCTTGTATGTAGCCCAATTCAAAAGAAAGATTTTCACTTAAGTCAGAGTAGTTAACACCCATGGATAGATAGTTTAACGCTTTCTCACCTTGTTCTGCCGCTTCGGTTTTGTCTATTAATTCCAGATCAAACTTAAATGACTTTACTCGCACACTAAATGAGGCGGAGGCAATAATAGATTGGTCGATAGCGTAGTCCACATTAAGTGCATTACTTCCAAAGCGCTTAGCTGCAGTACTTTTTTGTTGCCAGGATGCCATCCAAGGGGACAACCGTGCAGTGGCCCCTAGCCAGAAAGGATTACTATTTTCGATTACCGCCTCTTCTACAGCTAATGCAGGCTCACTTGTTTCTGAGGCAAGTAGATCTTGCTCATTCGAAAATGAAATTGAAGAGAGCAAACACAAAGGAATAAGGGTGCATAAAGTATTTTTTGAAAAATGTGGCATAAAACTGTATTCCGTAACTTTACCGTTGATAACGGCTTACTTATTGAAATTATAATAAAGGAAGTACAAAAGGACTGCATTACACAGCCCTTTAGTTTTGAGCCTAAGGTGCAAGCTCGGGGAAAAGTGTTGGGTCGGCTGCGTTGGGGTTCCATAACGCACCTACTCCAGCAGAGTCCCATAAATCGTCTACGCCGTTAGGGAAGTTTTTAGTGCTTCTTGGGTTGTTTATGCCGTCTACTGTGTAGGTAGTGCTGCCTATAGTGAATACGGTTTCGGCTACGCCGTCCCCTAATTGGTCAACGGGCGTGCCGTAACCATTATAGAAGGCTAATCCTGCTGAATTGGCAATATAGCTATTATCAAAGAAGAAGGACCTAGTACCAGATGCCAGCCCTACATCTGAATCCAAGATGGTGGAGGGGCTATTTCCATAAAAGTAGTCAACTACAGAACCAATAACTGAGTTATTAGAATCCGCAAAAACTCGGGTTGCATAACTAGAAGTAAGTTCGCCGTAGTTATATAGCTCGGAGGCAAAATTCACATAACTCCCATTGATAGTCCCACGATTGAAGGAATAGGTATTGCCCGAAATATAACTGTGACCAATGGTCCCGTAATTTTGAAAATAAGAATTTGGTTTTATAAGGCTGTTATTTATAACACCTGATAACTCCCCATAAGTAAAACTCATATCGCTACGATCAACAGTTGAATTGCTATTCGCTGTAAATGGCAATGCCAACTTAACATTAGCATAAACCATTCGAGAATTATTAAGTGTAAGTCGCCCGTTACCAGAACCAGCGGAGCGGATTGCAATAACATTAGCTGCATCCCCCTCAATAACACTATCGGTGATGGTGACGTTTGTATCTTTCTCAATCATCAATGCAGTGCCAGGACTAACCGTTACATTGCTTAGGGATACATATCTACCAGCTTCCATTCCCATAGAATCCATACCGTCATAACCCACAATATAAACCACTCCATCGCTGTTCACGTTACCGCTATCAATAGTCTTACCAGAGATATTTCCCATGAGTGGATGGTTGCTTTTATCTAGCGGATCATATTTATAGCTCACTTCATCGCCATCATTAACGCCATCGCCATCGCTATCAGCTAAGAATGGATCCGTACCATAAGTAGGTTCGTCGGCATCTAATAAGCCATCGTTATCATCATCTAGGTCGCCAGCGTCGGCTAAACCATCCATATCATTATCGGCGGCGGTTACTGGGTGTGAAGCACCCTCTAGAGGGTTATAAATATTTCCGTAACCAGGGTTTGATTCCCAATCTTCTTGTAAGTCACTGTAGCCGTCGTTGTCGTTATCATAATCTAGATAATCTGGTAGGCCGTCATTATCCCAATCGGCTTGATATAACAGACTACCGGTAATTAATGGGTACAGATGCGTATCGTTGGCAGGCTCTGGACTGTAATCCGTCTGTATTGCGATAAGTTCTAAATTGGTGCTGCCCCAGTAGTTGTAGGATATGTCGAGTAATTTGGCTCTTACACTTGAATCACTATCCAGCACATTGTAGTGCATGGTCAAACGAGTATTGTCGCCCGTTAAATTAACCTGGCTATTAGTCAGAGCACTATTAGATAAGCGCAATGACGAGTATCCCGTGATAACCGTGTCGTTCAAGTCACTTTCGTTGATTGAACTGGCCCCCTCAATTTTGGAATTATTGAATTGGCTATTATCAATAGAACCTGAGTTAAAGTAGAACCCAGAACCATTAAATGTACTATTTATCGCACTATTAATGTAAGCGATATTATTAGGTGTAATTGCTGGATTACCTGAATTATCTAATTTATTAAAAATACCACTTACTACCGACCCTATTCTTAAAGAATCATTTGAAGAAGCACCATATCCATATTCATTAAAAGTACTATCAATTAACGATTTAACGTAAAAGTCAGGGGAATAATTATAATAACCGTTAACCCTACTTTGAATGAGCGATAACGGGACAAGGTAATTCCGTCTGGTATAACTATTCGTGTAATCATAATAAACCTTCAAATAATTCAATTCAGTAAAGTTAAACTCACTTGCGGTTTGGTTGGACGTATCATAAATAATTGCTGACTGATCACTAGCAGAATATATATACGTTGGGTCGGTTGAAATGGTTACCCAATCAAATTCAGAACCGTACGCCATAATGTTACCGAGCGTCATGATATGACGTTTGGCACCATTAAATTCAATTGCAGTACCCGGCATTAAGCTTAATGTAGCCCCTTCACGGATTAACATGTTATCGGTAATGATGTACGGCGAGCGTGACTTAAGCCAAATTTCGTTAATTGCAATAACGCCCCCGTTTAACTCAGTGGGGCCTGCATTGCTTAACGATGCCGTCGCTGAAACCGAAACAGTTTGATCACTCTCTTTTGGCGCGTCATCTATCCAAGTAACACGGTAAAAATAGGTCTGGTCATTATTAACATTAGTATCCACATAATATGTGGTATCGGCTGGCACATCTTGTAGCACGGTAAAGTGATTGCTGTCGGTTGAGCGATATACTCGATAACCGCCGGCTGCACCGCTTTTTTCACTCCACACTAAACCTATTTCTTGATTACCTGCTGAAATATTTATGCCGGTTAACGCGCTATTGCCAACTACGCCTGACGATTCGACCTCAGTCACTGTGGTAACGCCATCACTGGTGGTGATACTAAAATAAATCGTCTGGCCAATTGGCACGGTGAGCGATATTGAATGTTCGGTAACTTCCGATGCAGAGATAGTAGCAGGCTGATCCAAATTACCTAGGGCTGTACCATATTGGATGATGGCTGTGGCCAATTCGTTAGTGGTAAAGCTAATCTGTAATTGCCCATCTACCGATTGAGTTAATAGTTCGCTAACTGTGGGCGAAGTGCTAATGACTAACTGGTTAGCGCTATTAATGCTTGCAGTATTGCCCGCGCGGTCAACAAAATTAGCGGTTACTAGCGTGGTTATGTCTTCAGCCGAGGTGATGATGTAATCGGTTTCGTATACGCCGTCATCTGCGATGATATCGCCCGATAAGCCGTTATCGTACAGGGCTAGATCGGTTACTAGGCCAGGAATTGTGACCAGTGCAACACCACCTGTTTCGTTCGCGGTTAAGGCTATATGTAAGGTTTCTCCCATGGTAGACACTGGGGACAAATCCAAACTACTTAAAGTGAGCTGAGTATCCAGAATAATAGAGCTGATGGCAGGTGTTAGTGGATTGCCAATAATATCTGTGAAGTCTACCTGTACTGCTTTTTCACCGTCACCAGCACTCAGCGTTAAATTACTTGAGGCAGCATAGCTAACAACACCTTGCTGAACACCACCCTCGGTTACCTTCATGTTGCTGGCATTGGCATTGGTGATGGCCAACGTTACATCACGGCTATTGGTGTAGGTGGTACCGCCGTTAATGTATACAAAACTGTTACGCACTCTAGTGAGTGGCAAGTTGTATTGGGTAAGGCCTGCGACCAAGGTTAATTCATGGGTAACGGTTTCCCAACTGCCATTTGGATAAGTGATATCAAAGGTGTAATCACCCAATGGCAATGATGGAAATTCGAATTCACCCGCAGCACTGGCTTGGATAGTGGTTACCTGCCCGCCCTTGGTGGCGGTAATGCTGGCTAGAGTATAATCAGTGCCTTCATCTATGGTTAATACACCTGTTACCTGCGCAGTGGTTTGCTCCATATCAATTAAACCAACCGAGGTTTCGGTTTGCGCTTCTACTGTGTATGAACGGTTTTTTAATACTGTGGCTAAATGCGTTTTTGTAAAGCTGATACCGCCAGAATAATCATGAGCTGGCAAACGGATAGACCAGTGACCCACTGCATCAGTGGTGGTCCAGAGCGAGGTGTTGTTTATTTCAACTTTCACTCCGGAATGGTCGCTATAACCGGCTAATGACACTTGGCCAGCGATGGTACCCATGTTATTTGCCGGGTCGGAATCGGGGAAGGTATTGGGGTTGTTCATATCCCACCATGCGCCGACACCTTTAGGTGACCAGATTGGGGCGGCTTCTAGGTAGGGTTTGAAAACTAAACCTGGGAAGTTGGGGGCAGAGCGTGGGTTGTTGATGCCGTCCACTGTCCAGGTGCCAGTCATTAGCCCCATATGACTATCATAAATGTACTCGGCCTCAATTACTGTTTCTGCAACTCCATCACCATTTTTATCTACTGGCTCACCATACCCTGAGTAATAGCTATTAGCATAACCTAGTTGAATAAAAGAGTTATCAAAGAAGAAATTTGCCAAGCCGGTAGAAGTTAATCGAACATCTGAATTAGAAATAACCCCATACTCACCACTAAAATTGGCTTCGATAACTGAATTTATTACTGAGCTATTTGCACGAACATAAATTGAATTAATGTAACTATCGAGAACGTTTCCATAGTTATAAAAATATTGTGTCACAAAGCTATTTTTAATTTCCCCCTCGTTTGAAAAACCACTACCGCCAACTAAATAGCTATTTATTACAACCCCTCGGTTAATCCAACCTGAGTTAATATTTATAAGACTATTAGAAATATTAAAATATGTTCTTCCTCCTGTAATACTAATATCACTCTTATCTATGTAAGAATTAGAACTACCATTAATACTAAGCGCCACTTTAATGTTTGCAAAATAGGCTTGGGTATTATTTAAGTAAATACTTCCGTTTCCTGCCCCCGTAGACCTTATTTTGACAACATTACTGCTAGTGCCATTAATAAGACTATCTTTAAAAGTAACATTAGTATCTTTCTCAACCATCAATGTAGTGCCGGCAGTAACTGTCACATTATTTAAAGAAACGGACATACCACTAGGCATACCCATGGAATCCATGCCCTCATAGCCTACGACATACACCACACCATCAGTGTTTACATTGCTACTATCTATGGTCTTACCAGAAATATTACCCATCAATGGATAATTGGATTTATCTATTGGATTGTATTTATAACTCACCTCATCACCATCATTCACCCCATCACCATCACTGTCGGAAAGGAAAGGATCGGTTAGACGAATGAGTTCATCTGTGTCACTTAAGCCATCGTTGTCATCATCAATATCGGCATCATCTTCTATGCCATCCATATCGTTATCGGCTGGGGTGTCCGGGTGTGATTGATCGTCTAGTGGATTTAATATTCCACCGAACTCAGGATCGGACTGCCAATCTTCTTGCAGGTCGCTATAACCATCGTTGTCATTATCATAATCTAGGTAATCGGGCAGGCTGTCGTTATCCCAGTCGGCCTCATAAAGTAAGCTACTGGTGATAATGGGGTAAAGGTGGGTGTTATTTGTCTTGTCTGGGCTATAGCCGGTTTGTATGGCAATAGCTTCTAGGTTGGTGCTCCCCCAATAGTTATAAGATATATCCAGGTATTTGGCGCTAACCGTCGAGACGCTATCCAGTACATTGTAGTGCATGGTTAATCGAGCATAATCACTGCTAAGGTTAACTTGAGTATTGGTGAGGGTACCGTCGGTTACCCGTAAGGATGAATTTCCATTAACCGTTGAGTTGCTCAGGGTGCTGGCTGTGATTGTACTGACATCTTGAATTTTAGCGTTATTAAACTGACTGTTATCGATAGTTCCATTACTAAAATAAAATCCCGCCCCATTGAACGAGCTGCTTACTGCATTGTTAATATAAGCAATTGTGCTGTTGGTTATCTCTGGACTACCAGTACTGTTTAGCTTATTAAAAGTCACATTACTGACAGAACCCACTCGTAAAGCCTCACTGGAAGATGCACCATAACCGTATTCATTGAAGATACTATTGCTGGCTGATTTAATATAAAAATCAGGTTGATAGGCGTTATCACCATTTACCTTCGTATTATTTAAAACCAATGGAACCAAGTGGCTGTTTCTTGTCCAGGCATCCGAATAGTCATAATAAATTTTTATGTAATTTAATTCGGCGTGATTGATTTCACTGAGTTCCTGGTTCGTAGTATCGTAAATCAATGCCCCTGAATAATTGCTTTGGCTGGGCATCATTGGATCCATTGCAGCGCCACCTTCATAGGCATTTATCACAACATTAGATTCTGCCGTACCCAAAGCCTTGATCACCCCAGAAAGATGAATACCCACATCTGGCTGAGTAAAGCTTACTTCAGTACCAGGCAATAAAAGTAACTCAACACCCGCTTGCACTTTAATCTTGGCACTAATTTCATAAGGCGAACGGGATTTTAACCACACAGTATTAGTTTCAATTAAACCACCTGTAATTGCAGTAGGGCCAGCCAGTTCAGCGTTGGGGGTCACGGTTATATCAACCCCTTCCTCGCTTTCATTGTTATCAATATCAACCGAGGTCACCCGATAAACGTATTCTGTGCCGTTGCTCACCAGCTCATCTGTATAGTACTTATTGGCTACAAGGGCTTCGGGGTTAGCTAGGGTGAAGGCGTTGCCACCATCGTTAGAGCGGTAGATACGGTAACCCTTTGCATTAGAAGTAACATCCCAAATCAAACCCACTTCATTATTACCAGGGTAGGCACCAAGCCCAGTTACCGGGGGCGGGGCTAGCTTACCTTGCCCGTCTAACTGGCTAGTGTTTTCGGCACCGTCTGCCACGGTAATGCGATAGTAGGTTAGGCTATTAGCTGATAACCCATTTAAGGTAATAGCGTGCGAAGTAGTAAATACCCCACTCACCTTAACGGCGTTATTTAAGTCTGCAATATCATTGCTATAAATAAGCTCCGAGATTGCTGGCTCATCGGTAGAGAAACGAATGGTCATTTCACCTGATGACACGTTAGAGCTTGAGGTTAGGTTTCGAATCTCAGGTGCAGTATTTAATACTACATTCGCTGCCGAATTTACCGTTAGTGTATTGCCAGCTACATCAATAACCGATGCTATGGCCACCTGATTAAGATCAACCGGAGTACTAATAAGGTAATCGCGTTCGTAAATACCGTCGTCAGCGGTAGTGTCACCACCAAAGCCGTTATCTAATAGCGGCAAACCCTCAATTAGCCCTGCAACAGAGGCTGTTACTTTCGCATCCAGCTCACCGTTTAAGTCCAATGAAAAGTGCAATAAGCCACCTTTGGAATTTGCACCTGCGGCCTCAAAATTTACAACATTCAAGCTGGTGTCTAACTTAATGGAATCTTGAACAGAAGACAGCTCTACACCTAAAACATCACGGAACCGGATGGTAACTGTTTTCTCACCGTCACCGGCCGATAGAATGTGATTATAGAATTCAGAAAAGGCCACCCAGCCGCTGTCAGAAACACCCTCTTCTATTCTCATTTCAAGGGCATCGGTATTGCCTATATTAAGGGTGACTAAATAGTTATTGGTGTATATGTCCTGGTCATTAATATTTACAAAGCTTTGGCGTAATTCAACGGCATCAAATTCAAGTTCCAGCACTCCGCCACCAAGGGAAGCATCAAACGTATAGCTTTCCCACCCATTTACCCCACAAGTCACGGTAACTGTGTAGCCACCCAACGGCAGCTCTGTGGCGGGCAAGTTACCCTGCTGATCTACAGTAAAATTAGCACTGTAAGCAACCGCGATACCTGTTGTGCCAGTTAGGGACACGTTAACCACTGGGCAATCACCAATGGCAGAAGCATTAAATGAAACTAAAGAGGATATTTGAGTAAGGTTAACCGAAGATGAGACATAATCACCGTAGTCGGTAACGGTAACGGTCTCAGATGTTGTTTCTGACTGGTAATAAGGTTTTGTGTAATTAATACCATCACTGTAGTTACCCACAGGCACTTTCATGTTCCATTCACCCACAGCATTAGTGGTGGCAGTAAACGTGGTACCCACAATTTCAACCAACACACCGCTATGCCCAAGTTGATCGGACAGGCTTACCACCCCTTTCACTACACCTTCTAAGCGGTTAAGGGTAATACTGTAGGGCAGCACATAATTAGTAGTATTTTCAGGGATTGTGATCGCTAAGCTTTGAGACGAGAAACCCTGCTTACTAATAATTAATTGATAATTACCCGATACAGCACCAGAAAATCCGAAGTCACCATTTTCATCCGTTATGGTTGTGAGATTACTTAAACCATCCAGCACCACCTGAACACCACTATTGTCAGCTATGCCTTCACCTAGGCTTATGGAGCCGCCAAAGCGATACGGCTCCAACTGAATAGCATCCTCAATTGAAAAAGTTGAATTAACTGCGATTTCAACATAGAGCTCTTGGGTTACATACCCAGTTTTATGTATTGTCAGTTTTTGTTCGCCAATTAAAACACCAGATAACGTAAACTGGCCTTGTGCATCGGTTGTTACTTCGCCGTAAGCCGTGCTAACTATGGCACCGCTTAATACCTGGCCATCGGTTAATTCAACCACACCAGACACAGAACCAATAAAGCCCTGCATTTCTATTGCATCAAGGTTGGTTACCACTGTTGCCACTACGGTTACTGACTCCATCGTCACGGTGGCGTGATTCGATTCGGTGTAATTTAAGGTGTAGTCACCCGCCAATAAGCCATTAATAACAAAAGCCCCATCACGTGAGGTGATGGCTTCTTTATCGGTACCCTCTACTGAAACAATAATGCCGGCATGTTTAGCCTCATCTTTTTCGCCAAAACGAGCAAAACCAGAAATACTGCCCTGGTCCGATGCGATACGTTGTAATTGAATAGTGCCCAGCGCAGTGGACTCACCCTTGGCTATTTGAATATTGTCGACTTTACTGCTTTCAAAGTCGTTGGCGGTAACAATGAAACTGTAGCCTTCACCGACAGGTAGCGCAGGGAACTGGAAGGTGCCACTGGCATTGGTGATAGCGCTGTAAAGGCTGTCATCTGCTGCACGGGCATACACCACCAAATTAGCCTGATTGCCTAAATCTTGTGCATTTACCTGCCCTACCGCACTGCCCTTTTGATTATTCAGTTCAATAGTTTGCAGGTCTGTACTCTGGCCAGATAGCACTTTTAAACTTACATATTTACTAACAAAGCCATCTCGGCTAACCACTAGGGCATAACTGCCCTCAGGTACATTATCAAATCCCCCGCTACCATCTGATTCTGTGGTGGTACTGGTGCCTAAGTCGAGAAGACTTACCTCAACATTGCCCAGCGCAATGCCAGAAGCCAGGCTGGCAACATTGAAGCGAATGTCACCCGTCGCCAACAGGTCTGAATTATTAATATCGTGAGTAACCGTTTCACCGGCTCCTACGGCTATATCCTCTAGTTTTACCCCTCTAGTACCGTCATTATTTATAAGCACCAAGGAATAATCAGACCCGGCAGGGACTTCTATGATGTAGTTACCATCTTCATCTAGTTCAATACTGATTGGGGCAATGACAGGAGCGGGTTGCTCGGCATTGGGATCTTGCTGGTGTTGATGTATCGCTGCGGTTATATCGCCTGGAACGAGTTTTAGCTCACCTGAACTTTGTTTGATTGCTCGGCTTTGCATGCTGCGAGATTGAATACTACGGCTGTTAATATTATTGCCTTGAACGCCAACCTTGGCCTGGGGTGTAAAGCTGCTTACGTTAACGTTACCGGAAATTACCGCTTTATCTGATAGAGCTAAAGGTGTATCAGCACCTGACCCAGAAGACGATTTATTGTCGACAGCACTTCCTTCAGAGCCGCCCCCACCACCACATGCGCTTAGAAACAGTGAAAAAAGGATTAGAGTGAAGAGTTTATTAGGCTTATATTTCAGCAATACAAGCGCATTAAAAATACGCACGGAAGGCATGGGTTCACAATCCTTATGAGCCTTGCAAAA
>MAAA01014299.1_pt1 | contig 12924 bp, 8 predicted proteins | sample 1115971 | NCBI WGS metagenome assembly MAAA01 (sample SAMN04961123, study PRJNA320927) | seawater metagenome | isolation source: sample BD02T6 sea water enriched with oil for 6 days | place: USA:Gulf of Mexico | collected 2013-07-27 | reverse complement strand
ATAATCACTATAAAAGGCAACAACAAATCTATAGAGCTATTAATCACCAGTGCCACTCAACAGAAAAAAACCTTTTTTGTATTGGCCATACACGACACCAGTAAACGGGTAGAGAATGAAAAAAATGTAAAGCGCCTAAATCAGCGTTTACTGAGCGCTTCGCGTAAAGTGGGAGTGGCGGAGATAGCCACGTCTATATTGCATAATGTGGGTAACATTCTAAATTCGGTGCATATTTCAACCAATTTAATATCCGATACCCTGCAAAACTCCCGTATTAAGGGTATCAATAAGCTCGCCGATATTATGTCTAATAAAGAAGAGTTCTTTAATGATAAAGACAAGGTTCAAATGATTCCAGAATACCTTAACAGTCTGGCATCAAGAATTGACCAAGAACGCGAAATTACCATGAAAGAGGTAACTCTACTTAATAACAATATTAATCATATTGAAGAAATCATTTCATCCCAGCAGCAGTTTGCCAGCACATCAAGCTCTTATGAATGGGCTACTCTCTCCGACTTGATAGAAGACGCCATTAATATTAATCGAGATATTATCGACCAATATAATTTTAATATTATTAAAGAATTCGAAGACATTAAGGAAGTGAACATTGAGAAATTCAAAATAATGCAAATATTGGTGAATTTAATTACCAATGCCAAGGATGCCATACTGCAAAGTAAAAATAAAAACCCCACTATCATATTGAGAATCCGTAGCCTCAATGAAAACAGCATAGAACTCACTGTACAAGATAATGGCATTGGCATTAGCGAGGATCATAACAAAAAAATATTTAGTTATGGCTTTACCACCAAAAAAACCGGTCATGGTTTTGGTTTACACAGCTGTGCACTCACTGCTAAGGAAATGGGTGGAAAACTCACAGTACACAGTGCGGGTCACAAACTAGGTGCCAAATTCGTATTGATCATCCCCAAAGACAACTCGCCTAAATCCGCCACTATCCATCAGATTAGGAAATAAGAAATGATCCAGTCTCATCTTGTGGAAGACAATCAAGTGAAAAACAAACGCATACTCATCATAGATGACAACAAGGCAATTCATGAGGACTTTAGAAAAATCCTCTGTGTTAACAATCAACAACAAGATCACCTTGATGAACTAGAATCCAGCCTATTCTCAGAGTCCACGCCGGTAAGTACTCAGCAAAACTTTGATTTATCTTTTGCTCTACAAGGTGAAGATGCACTTGAGCTAGTGAAAACATCACTTCAGGAAAACAACCCTTTTGCCATGGCCTTTGTGGATATTCGTATGCCCCCTGGTTGGGATGGCATTGAAACCATCGAACAACTATGGAAACTGGATGAAAATTTACAGGCGGTTATCTGTTCGGCCTATTCTGATTATTCCTGGCTCGACATTACCCAGAAGCTAGGCCATAACGATAAACTATTAATACTTAAAAAACCGTTTGATTCCATTGAAGTATTGCAAATGGCTTGGGCCTTAGTGAGCAAATGGAACCTTGCCAAGGAAGCCCATTTAAAACTTGAAAAGCTAGAAGAGCGAGTACATAGCCGTACCAAAAAAATAGAAGATCAAAATAAATTATTAAAAAAGAATATAGATGAACTTAATAAGACTCGTAATCAATTGGTGCATTCAGAAAAACTGTCATCCATCGGGCACTTAGCGGCAGGTGTTGCCCATGAGATAAATAATCCAGTGAGCTTTATTTCAGGTAATATCGAAGTTTTAAAAGAATATTGTGATGAAATTAAAAACTTCCTTCATGCCTACCAGTTACTTGAGACCGATCTAATTAATGAAAACCATGAAAATGTGACTGAGAAGGCCTGTGCACTAAAACAAAAGCGCATAGACATTAAGCTTGATGACGTTCTAATTGATCTTGATAAACTCATAGATGATTCACTCAATGGCTCTCAACGCATTCAAAATATTGTTAATGACCTTAAAAGTTTTTCCAGAGTCGATACCAAAAAACCACTGACGATTGACCTGATTCATCAAGTTATAGACCCCGCACTACGACTTGCCAGTAACCATATAAAATACAAGTGCTGTGTTAATAAAAGTCTATCTCCCCTGCCTAGCTATGTCTGTCACCCGGGAGAGCTTTGTCAGGTGATAATGAACCTGCTGGTTAATGCCGCCGATGCCATTGACGTACAGGGGGATATTACCCTCACTTGCGAACTGGTGGAATCCAACATAAAAATAGAAGTGAAAGACAGTGGTTGTGGTATTGAGGTTGGCCACCTTTCAAAAATATTCGACCCCTTCTTCACCACAAAAGAGCCAGGTAAGGGTACCGGTTTGGGTTTGTCTATTTCCCATAGCATTATTCAGAAATATTCAGGTGAACTCAGGGTCGATAGCCAACCCGGTCAAGGCAGCTGTTTTACGGTATTGCTGCCTGTGCCCAGTGTCTTAATAAAAAATGATATGGGGAAGCCTGGTGAAAGATAAAACGGTTTTATTTGTGGATGACGAAATTAGCATTTTAAGTACCCTAAAACGTTTATTACGTAACGAAGAGTATCAGCTACTCACCGCATCCAGTGCTGAGGAAGGCCTGGAGCTTTTAAACACAGAAAAAGTAGATATCGTTATATCCGATATGCGCATGCCTAACATTGATGGAGCTGAATTTCTTGAGCAGGTAAAGTTTAAACACCCTCATATCGGCCGCATGATTATGTCTGGCTTTGCCGATCTAGAGTCGGTGGTTAAGGCCATCAACAAGGGTGACATTAATCAGTTTATTAGCAAACCCTGGAACAATGACGCTTTAAAACAAGTGGTAAAAGATCATCTGCCACCATCATCAGCGAATATCAGTCATGATAAAAAAGAGAGTGAAGAGTTTTTTCAACTCAAGCAGTTAGTACATGAGCAGCAACAAGAAATTATTCAGTTAAATGAGCAACTTGATAGACTAACCAATAAAGTGTAAATAAACTTATTTCTTCCAGGATTGTTGTTTACGGTAAATAGTAGAGGGGCTAATTTCCAGTAACACTGCCGCCTTGGTAATGTTGCCGGCGCACTGGTTTATGGCATTTTCTATGAATTCTTTTTCCATTAACCATAACGGCTTAATTTCAGTGGCGGTTGTCAGTGTATTTCCCCTAGGGCTCTGCTCCTGTGCTTGCTCAATTTCATCTTTAATATCCTGAACCACAACAGGCTGTTCAATCATATCAACCGGTAATGCATTACTAGAGTTATCTTGCAAACCACTACCTAAAATTTTGGCGTCAATTTGTGGGCCATCATTTAAAATGACCAGGCTGTGTATAAGATTTTCAAGTTGGCGAATATTTCCGGGCCAACGATACTCATGCATTAATTCTAGAGCGTCTGGGCTAAAGCCATGAAAGGGTTTATCCACTTCTTTGCTGTATTTTTTTAAATAATGATCGCTAATCAGGTCAATATCTTTTTCCCGCTCTCTTAACGGCGGCAGGTGTATATAGATAACATTCAAGCGATAAAATAAGTCTTCCCTAAATTCGCCCTTTTCAACGGCACTGCTTAGGGTTTGAGAACTGGCGGTAATAATTTGCGCATTAAATTTTTCCACCTTATGGCTACCCAAGGGGCTGTATTCACGCTCTTGAATGACCCTCAGCAATTTAGACTGTAAAACCAAAGGGATGGTGGTGACTTCGTCTAAAAACAGAGTTCCTCCTTCAGCCGCATGAAACAATCCACCTTGATCTCCCACTGCACCGGTAAACGACCCCTTTTTATGGCCAAATAATTGGGACTCCATGAGATGTTCACTAAAATTGGCACAGTTCACGGCTATAAAAGGGTGATCATTACGATAGCTTTCAGCGTGACAGGCCTTGGCGATTAACTCCTTACCGGTACCGGTTTCCCCATGGATAAAAATGGGCACATTACTACTGGCAGCACGGCGCACATAATCAAAGACTTCATACATTTTTTTAGATTGAGCAATGATGCCGTGAAACTGATCCTGATGTGAGCTTTTGGAAACACTCTTCTCTTGAGATAATACCTGGCTCACGTGATAGCGGATTTCTTTAATATCCCAGGGTTTGGCAATGTAACGATCGATTACGCCCTGGTTAAACGCCAATGTAATGTCGTCAAAATCATGATAAGCCGACAATAAAAAACACTGACAATTCTTATTAAACTGCTTTATCTCGGTAAATAATTCAGAACCTTGCAATAACGGCATACGTTGATCAGAAATCACCAGAACGGGGTTATTATCCTGGCAATATTGCAAAGCTTCTATGGGGGAACTGAAACACTCTATATTAGCGTCCACCGACCTTAGGCAACGCTTGAGTGACTCAAGTATGTTGACCTCATCGTCCACCAAGACCAAGGTTGGTTTCATAATATTCCATATATTTCTATCCCTATTAAAGTCTAGACAAAATTGACAGCATAAGTAGCTCACCCATACTGAATAAAGAAGTCATTAACAGGGAAGAATATGGGACGTTGGCTCATCATGCTGTTCAGCATCAGCCTGGTCACCTGGGCACAACCACCCTTGCCCAGCCTACAGGGTAACTTCGACTCCCAACCTCTTACCCATCAACTTATTTTTAACGATAAACGCGGTGCGGTCTTTACCCTTAGAAATGTCCGCCTAGAGGGAAAAAGGAATCAGCTCAGCATTCAACATGGCGGCAAGGTTAAAATGGAATTTGAATACAAGTTTCATTGCCGACACTGCAAGCGATCTTTAAACCAACTGCTCATTGGTCTCGACTTTCAGCACAGCGCACAAATTTGCCTACATAATCCCCGCGGGCGCTCAAAATGGAAAAAAGCCAGTGTGGAATTAAGCATTCCCAATCTGGAGGGTAACTATTATATTCGTGCCCGCCACAGCGATGCCTTCAACTGTAAGGATGCCCTTGATTGGTGGCGGCTGGATTTACCGCTAGGGCCAAACTCACGGGCCAATATTGGCGTGGTACAGGTGATTAAACCCAAAATGAATTTCACCTTGAACACTTTCCATAACAAGACTCACTCTCTAAGTGATTTCTCCATTCCTATTAATATGGGTGCCAGTAAATAATCCATTACACTGCGTTTCTCCCCCAGTATTAACGCCTGAACCGGCATGCCCGGATACAGCTTTATATCAGACTGCTGAGCCAGCGTGATTGGATCAATCTTTAATAATAACCGATAAAAGCCCTGGCCTTTATCGTTCACAAAGCGATCGGCCGATACCTGAGTCACCTCGGCCGCCAATGGATTATTATGACGTTGATTATAATTCAGTAACCTCACTCTGGCGGCGCTGCCCTTTTGCACTAGCTCTATATCTTGCGCTGCCAGATCGGCTTCGATCACCAGCGGCGCTTGGTACGGAACGATATCCATAAGATAAGCACCACTGGCAATGGCTTCACCCCTAGTATGGGTCTGTAAATTAATAACGGTGCCGCTCACCGGCGCCAACACTTGTGTTCTTGCCAGTTTTAATAACATGAAATTAATTTGATTTTCAAGCTCCCATTTTTCACTGCTAAGCGTGTTTATTTCTTTTAAGTTATTTGCGTAAAAATCATTAACCAGGGATTTTTTATTGAGCGCCAAAGATTCCAGCGCCAATTTCAAATTACTAATACTGGCTTCTTTCGCAATTTGTTCTTCATTAATATTCGTAATTTCAATTTCCATTAAATTAAGTTCTTTTTGAGAGCTAAACTGACTATTCAACAATGTCTCTAAACGGGTTCTCTCCCCCGTGAGCAGGTTAATCTTTCGATTACTTTGTGCCAGTACACTGGCATCCCATTGCAGTTTATTGGTTTGCTGTTTTACCTGTTGGTTAATCATTTCATGTTGCTGAAAATACTGACTAAGCTGGGCATGCTGCAACGCCTGAGTATTGTTTAATATTATAACCGCCTCTTCGTCTAATTCATCATTCACTTCAAAATTAAGCCCGTCAAAATCAAGAGTGTCCATTTTTCGTTCTTGTGATAAAGCTGAGAAACGGGAAATATCCAACTTCACCTTGAACAGCTGTTTGCTCAACTCTTTTATTTTATCTACCAGTTCACTGTTATCAAATTCAATTAATAAGTCGCCTTCTTCCACCCGGGAATTTTCAGCCACATAAATATCATTTATAACACCTGCATCCATTGGCACTATTTTTTTACGATGCCCTTCCACTCGCACAAAACCGTCCGCCTGGGTAGCAGATGAGATAGGGGCCATGGTTCCCCAGCCGTATAACAACAGGATCAAGCCCATGAAAATAAGGCCTACCTCCAGGGTCAGTTTTTTGATGGGTAAGGTATTTAGACCACTTGAGTGCGCCAATGAAGTTTTCATGCTTGCCCCCTTAATAAGCCCATACTTAAACCATCAACACTGGATGCATACCTTGCTTCACCAGCATCCATTAACAAAACGCCATCGGCCACATCCACCATGGAACGTTTTTGCGTGGCAAAGATGACCGTTACTCCTTGTTCTTTTAGTGAAACAATCAACTTGCGAAATACCTGCTGCCCTTCTTGATCTAAATAGGCATCGGCCTCATCAAAAAACAAATACCGGGGTTTTGCATACAAGGCGCTGGCAATTAAAAGGCGTTGCAAAATTCCCGGGGGCATATTCTCTCCGTACAGGCCTACTTGAGTTTCATAACCCATGGGTAAAGACAATATATATTTGTGTACTGCTATCTGCTGTGCCACTTCCACTACTCTTTGTGGATCGGCTGCCTGGTAACGGCAAATTACCTGCTGAATGCTAGCGGTGGCCAAAGAAAGGTTTTGTGGTACATAACCAATTTGCTCTCCCAACCAGGTTTCATCCACTAAATGGCGGTTGTATTCATCAAAATAAATATTGCCACTATGGCTTAGCCCCACCCCTACCAGTGAATCAATCAGTAATGTTTTACCGCTGCCGTTGGCACCAATGATGGCCAATGCTTCTCCGGGCTTAACACTGACATTCACCGACTTAAGCAAGTAACGGTATTGATCATTTATTTTAATGGATAAATCATCAATCATCAGGTTGCCACTAAGCGAGGTAATGGGTATAGGCTTTGAAAGAGTATCTTTTTTCTGGCGACACTGTGCCTGCCAACTTGAATAGAGAATTAACAATTTTGAAGACAACTGCCACTGCCCTAATATAACTTCAAAAGGAATCAAACCCCGATAGCCAATAATAAGTGCCGCCAGCAATACCCCAGTGGTAATTTCGTTGTTTAATAATAATATTCCGCCCATAGTTGGTAGGGTTAATTGCAACGCCCATTTAATAGCAACAAAACAAGTTTTAAAGCGGCTTTCTAATACTTTTAATTCAGTTGAGCTGTCATTGAAGTTTTGACCAAGCGGATTTTTCTGCCAAGACTGAAAGCGGTTATCTGCCAAGAGAGTTTTAGAACTTCTTAGCAATTCATCAATACTTTTTAAATGAGATTTTTGTTTAGTATTAAGATCCCCCTGAAATGTGGCCATATATTTTTGCTGGAGTATAAATAATAACAAACAACTTATATTCACTATCAATACCAACAAAGCAAAAAACGGGTGCAATAAATACAAAACAAGAATAAACAAGGGGCAAAAGCAGGCATCAATGGCCGCCAATAATAATCCATTGGTATTGCCGCTGAGTAATTTACTCATATCTTGATAAAGGCTGGCATCGCTATTTTCACAAGCGTGCCTAGCCATCTTTTTTTGTGCGCAAGAGAAAAGAAACTGCAATAGTTTAGAGGGTAAATATTGGCGGCGATATTCAAAATAACAGTAAAATAGACCAATTAGAGCCGCCGCCGCCAGCAACATATAAAGAGTTTCAAAACTGCCACTGCTTAAGACTCGGTCAAATATTTGTAAACTAAACAAGGGAATCACTAACATCGATAAATTAGTCATTAAACTCAGAGCAAAAAGTAAAGCCATGCTCACGATTATGTTTCGTTTAATATTTAACATATGACCTCCTAAACAATAACGGTTTTTACTACCCATCAAACTAACGTTTATTGATCGTTACATGCACGAGCAGGCTGTTGAAAAACTAATTTACTCGCTCTGGCGGCGTTAAAAATAGACTCAATATGCTCATTTATAGCTATAAACTCCGCTCTTTCGTCCATTTTTGCCTAGCCAGTTCATCGCCATAAACGCTTTTCAACAGCCTGCTAGGCGACGACCGTTAAATCCCCTATCTCCAGATCCACCACGTTACTCAATTGAGCAAAGTCATCAAAGACACTGTCACCATCAAGGTCGATGGATAAGGTGGTATGGGTACCATCATCGCTGATGCTTAACCACTCACTCACATTTTCACTGCTTTGATCTCCATTTAAATTAAATAACAAAGAATCATTGGCCGCATCAAAATCGGTAATGACATCACTGGCGTTGAAGTCACTTTGTTTAAAGTAAAAAGTGTCATCGCCCTCACCACCGGTTAGAGTATCTTCGCCTTTACCTCCACGAACCAAATCATCGCCTGCGCCCCCTTCAATGTTGTTGGCCACCCCATTTCCATAAAGGTTATCGTCGTAATCTGACCCCACTACATTTTCAATGGAAGATAAGGTGTCGGAATCTCCCTTGGTGGTTTTGTTGTTCAATAAATCCACCTGCACATAACCTTGCGTTTCTGAATAATTTACAGTGTCACTGCCCGAGCCCCCACTCACGGTGTCGCTGCCTGTACCAGAATAGAAGGTGTCGTTACCGCTGCCCCCTTGCAAGTCATCGTTACCTGACCCCCCATACAAGACATCATCACCGGAACCACCCGAGAGACTGTCGGCACTGTTATTGCCATGCAGAGTATCGTCACCAGAGCCACCACTTAATGAGTCCACGCCGCTGCCACCGTGGAGTTCATCACTGCCGCTGCCACCTGTTAAGGTATCGTTACTGGAACCACCATATAAGATATCGTCGCCAGAACCTCCGTGTAATATATCCTGACCTGAATCGCCGTTAAGCACGTCGTTACCCGAGCCGCCATCCATATCATCCTGGCCGCGCCCACCGGTAAGAGTGTCGTTATCCGAGCCTCCGTTTATTTCATCGTTACCATCATTTCCAAACAGCACATCTTCACCCTTGCCCCCACTTAAAATGTCGTGGCCGGTGCCTCCGTTCAGAGTGTCATCACCATTGCCTCCATCAAGAGTGTCGTGTCCCTTGCCACCATTTAATACATCAACGCCTGAGCCCCCCGTTAATACATCAATGCCATCTCCCCCATAAAGAGTGTCATTACCCGAGCCACCATTAAGGTTATCGCCACCCTTGTCGCCACTAATGACATCATCACCACTGCCGCCATCCAAAGTGTCGGCTCCGCCATCGCCGGATAAAATATCAGCACCTGAGCCGCCGCTCATATCATCTGCACCATAACCACCATTAAGTTCATCATCACCCGAGCCCCCGGTGATAATGTCATTACCGGTACCACCATTTAATGTGTCATGTCCCTTGCCGCCATTAATGGTGTCGTTACCGGTACCGCCATAAACCACATCATTACCCGAATCCCCTTCTATATGATCGTCACCATCATCACCGTATAAAAGGTCATCGCCGGCGCGGCCATAAATATAATCGTTACTGCCGCCCCCATGAATTTCATCATCCTCATCCAGGGTACTGCCACTACTTGAAGAGCTACCACTGCCGCCGTAAGAAGATAAACCATCCAACACTTGCGCATTGCTGGTACCGATATCCACAGTGAAAACACAATCATCAAAATCTAAATCGCCACCGTTATATAAATCTTCAAACCCCAGGGTAATTTTTCCGGCATCGGGATTTAATATGCCCACGGTATGATCAAAACTATCGGGGTTTAAACTGTAATCTTCACCATCACTGCCGGCGGCACTGTGATAAAGATGAGTATTGAGTTGGGTCACCGTGCCGTCTGGCGCGGTGTAATAAAGCGATGGGTTACTGTCATCTATGTTGGCATCATTACCTGATGAATCGATAAAACTTAAACTGCCAGTTGAAAAATCAAGACTTGAGTAACCACCGTTGACGCTATAGCCGTTGGAGATAATAAAAAATCCAATCTGATCCCCTGCATTTAATTGCAACTCACTGCTACTCACACCTGAAATTAAATCACCACCGCTGCCTTGTAGGCTGGCATTTTCAAAGTGCATTTGAATATCGGTAATGGTGCCATCCTCACTCACCTTATAACTGCCCAGGGTATTTCGGTAACCAGCACTTTCAAATTCAAATGTTACCGAACCCGTGTAATTTTCACTTATGGTGAGCGCGCTCATATTGAGCACTGTGGGCCCGCCGCCACCGTATAAAATATCTTCGCCTGATTGCCCTTTTATTAAATCGCCGCCAGATCCACCCCATATAGTGTCATCTCCTCCACTGCCGCTTAAAGTATCATCAGCACCCTTGCCCGAGATCACCTCGTGTTCATAGGTACCGGTAATGGTGTCTTCGTCGTTTGTGCCAATGAGCGTTTTAACTGCTTGTGACATAGTTATGCCTCCGGTTGTACGTCTTGCTAAATTTAGAATCCCTTATTCAAAAATCCCTTAAAAACTAGTTTGTTGAATTTAAATCCCATTAAGAAATAAGATAACTTAAAAAATTCTGGTAAGAGGGTATGTGGAATATCTGACAATAAAGCGCCACAAAAATAATTAACGCTCCTACCCATACAGCCGTCACCCAGGACGCTATCCAGTTGCGAATGCGTTCGTCCCAGCCATCCCCCATGCCCGCAGATTGATTACCACGGTTAGTCCAACGCTGCTTGGATAAACGAAAGATGCAATAAACTTTTACCGCCGCATTTAATAATTGGTTAGCGTATAAAATAATGGGAAAACTAATATATATCTGGCTGCTGTAGCGATATAAAAATAATGACAAGGCCATGCGCGAACAAAGTATCCATACCAGGTATGACAAAATATACGCAGGTTGTAAAACCAGGCTAGCACTCACCGCCACCACTGGACTTACTAACATGGTCCACATGGCAATACGCTGATCCAATACACACCACCATATAAAAGGCCCTACTTTTCTGGGTCCCAATGCCAGTGCACGGGAACCGTTACGCAGCATGTTGCCCGACCAACGGCGAAAGTTTTGGGTCATACGCTCTAGCCCGGAGCCATCTATTTCTTCAACCGTATAAACCATGGCATCGGGAATGTAGAGCATCTTGGCATCCTGGGTGAGCATGTAATACCAGGTGCTTTTATCGTCACCGGATAAAAAACGAAATTCACCCCACAACCAGTGACTAAGGTGATCGGCTTCAAGCTTACGAATAAATTCATGACGGGTAAGGTGTTTCGCGCGAAACACAGACATGCGCCCAGTAAGTGTTAATACCTTGTCAGACATGGCATGGGATTGCATGGCCAAGCGGCGCTGGGCAAAGCGCATGGTCAACCAGATACCCACCCATTTAGGGCCAAAACACAATACTTCCTCGTTGGTGGTGACGGCCTGTAATTCAGGATCCATGGCAAAAACAGAGGTGCATTTTTGTACAATACCCGGATCCAAAATAGCATCACCATCCATGAAACAAATCATGTCATCCTTACCAATACCACGACGTGACATGGCTCTTAATACCAGGCCGATGGCCATGCGTTTACCGGAAACATTTTGGCGAACAAAGATTAATTCTATAGGCAGGTCCCGCCCGTATTGTCTTAAATATTGCTCCATTATATTTTCATCATAAATATCACCAGAGCCCAACCAAACCGTAGTAGGTAATCCGGTTTCGCGTACTTCGCGTAAAATACTTTTTAATACAAGCTCGGTAGTGTCGCGTCTTTCAAGATAAGTGGTCATCATGAAATGCATGTGTGGTGGCCGCCAGCCATCATTCCAAACATTATCGGCTTTCTGGCGAATTAATGGATAGCGGATACGGCCATATATTTCGGCACGTACCAAGTGTACAAACCACCAGGAATAGCGCCAAATACCAATTGTACCTATTACCAAAACCACTTCGTTCATTTCAGAATCCCAAATAATATTGGGAATATTTAATACCAGCACATAACAAATACCGATATAAATGAATACCTTGTAATAGGCCACCAAATCCCATTTTTTGGGATTCTCCAAAATTAGCGAGCCACTTTTCAAGCACTTTGGGCGTTCAGATAGTTGGGGCATAATGACCTCTGCTACTGGGTTGTGGCGAGCGGGTTTGAATTTTAAATGAGCGAATAAAATCGCCTAATGTGCCTACGTTTACATTTGGAAAATTCACTACAGCAGGTATTCCTGCTTTTATTCTTTCTCGATACTGATTACTTTCTAAACCAACAAAATTTAAAGTCACCTTGGAATTTCGTTTAGTATTGTCATGCCAGGTAAAACTGGTATCCAGAGAGTCTACTGAATTGTAAGCGCGGTCTATTTCGGTGACGATGGCATCCACCGCCATGTCTAAAGAAGTAAAGTACACTCTGGCCATTTGGTTAAGCCGTATAGACAGTACTTCTTCTTGAGTTAAAAACACTTCGAGTTTACGTTGTTCATCACGTTCAAATACCGCGATGGTTTCACCGCGTCTGGTGGCACTGCCTGGATGCTTAAGCAGTTCAACCAAGCGGCCGTTGGTAGGCGCATATAAATTCAAATCTTCTTTATGCTCATACAAGGCCAGCAGTTCTTGGGTATCCATAGTAATATTTTGTTTAATCTCTTCAATTTTCACATTGAGATTATTCATATCAAATTCAAATTTATTACCTGAGTAATAACGGCCATTTTTCAAACTTTCCATGGTACGACCCTGGCCGTTAAGGTCGTTCACTGCCGATAACACTTCTCGTTTTAAACTGGCATGCTCAGCAGCGGCCACATCCACATCCCGCTTTGAAGC
>MAAA01014298.1_pt1 | contig 12934 bp, 11 predicted proteins | sample 1115971 | NCBI WGS metagenome assembly MAAA01 (sample SAMN04961123, study PRJNA320927) | seawater metagenome | isolation source: sample BD02T6 sea water enriched with oil for 6 days | place: USA:Gulf of Mexico | collected 2013-07-27 | reverse complement strand
GCTAGAAGATCTGCTTTATATAAATAATCTTGGTAATTATCTTTAATGTATTGAAGTACATTACTTGGATTTTCCTTAACCATTAAACGCAGCTTAACTTCATCCTGAAACACTTTAGGCGTTTTAGCCAAAATAGACTTTGTGGCCTTGTTGTCTCCTTTTTTTATATAGGTCACGGCTTTATCTACCGCCACGGATTGTGCTGTTTTAGTCACTACTTTTTTGGGTGGTAACACCTCCTTAGGTAGAGGGGGGGTATTCATAACCACTACCGCCTTATCTTTTGGTTGTACCGTTTCTAACGGTTCATCCAATACAAATAAACTTTCAGGAATATTTACGGACAGTTTATTTTTATTAACTTGATACCAAACATTTAGCGCAAAACCCGCACACAAACATAGGATGGCCAAAAGCGAACCCAACAGCCAATAAGACCGAGGATTTTCTTGAGTAAAATTATAGGCCACTGAGTCGCGCATTTTCTCTTGAGCATGACGCTGATCAAGGTTTTTTAAGACATCGTTAACCACACTCATGACAGCACTCCACGACAAATTGGAAATTTAAAGTGCTGTAATCTGAATAACGTAAAAATAGTGTTGAGCATTTTTATCATCATCCCATCAACCAGTTACGTGTATAGTTAACGCCTTCGGTATCACAAAGAGCTGTTTTCACCATGGCTTTTTTTACTTTTTGCTGACCCTTGCTAAACGCAATAAGCAGCGCTTTAGCACATACAATATTAATAAGCCTAGGAGTACCCTTAGTGGCTTTGTGTAGTAAATTTATAGAAGCATTATCAAATACTGGCTCGCCGTTATATCCCGCCACCACCATGCGGTGATGCACGTATTGACGAATACCTAATTTATTTAAACGATCTAATGTATGGCTAAATGTGATGCGTTGCCTTAATTGGCGAAAGTGATGTTTTGCGAGGGTTTCGTCTAATTCTGGCTGGCCAAACAAAATTATTTGCATCAGTTTATGTGTTTCAGTTTCTAAATTAGTGAGCAACCTTAATTCTTCTAAACTTTCTTCTGGCAGTGCTTGTGCTTCATCGATGACTAAAATTACTTTTTTGTTTTGCTGAGCCAAAAAGATCAATCCTTTGTTTATTTCATCCAATAAATTTTGATCTTTAATCGTCTCATGTTTAGTAACCTGTAATTCTTTGGCCAGGGCACGTTTAAGCTCGATGGGGGTGAGCCTTGGATTGGGTAAATAGGCGGTATAAAATTCTTGCTCATCTAAGCTATTAAGCAATCTCCGACATAACAGCGTTTTACCGGTACCCACTTCGCCTGTCACTTTAATAAAACCATCACCCGATGCTATGGCAAACAACAGCATGCTGAAACACTCTCGATGATCGGGTAATGAGACAAAGTACTGTGTATTAGGCACTAATGAAAACGGCATGTCGGTAATGCCGAAAAAGGATCTAAATTCGGCAATAACTTGCCTCATGCCATTTCGGTTATCCGTCACCTTACTCTCCTTGATCCTGCCAATGCGGGAATTTATCTTTAATCTTTTGTAATTCTTTATTCCATATTTTTGGCTCTATTACCGTTGGTTGCAATAAAATAACCAATTCACTTTTAACGGTACTTTCATTACTCTGTCTGAATAAAAACCCCAACACGGGAATACGCGATAACCAAGGGACACTGGCCTGGGTTTTGGATTTTTTACTTTGCAACAAGCCGCCAATGACTACTACCTGCCCAGACGCTGCCCTTATGATGCTATCTGTTTCACGAATACTGCTAAACGCCACCGGTAAGTTATAGGTATCACTGCCTAATGAAATAATTTTAGTGCGTTCTTCTACCTCGGTTACACTGGGGTGTACATGCAATATTACTTCGTTGTTGTCACCAATTTGAGGGGTCACATCCAAGGCAATACCAGAGAAAAAAGAGGTTAAGCCAAACTCAGGAATACTGGTGGTACTGTCATTGGTGGTCGTGATGTTGTTAGTCACTTCGGTCACAAAAAATTCATCTGTGCCTACTTTTATCACCGCCTTTTGATTATTCACTGTGGATATTCTAGGGCTGGACAATACCTGTACTTCCCCCTGGCGTTGTAACATTTGTATTACACCGGTGAAATCACTGGTATTGATATTAAGTGAAAATATACCGGCTAAGTTATCAGGGTTAATGACATCGGCCGCAGTAAATTGGCCCGAGACAAGGTTATCAGTAGTGGCAAAGCTTCCTCCTATGCCCTGTCCGAACGAGTCCCATTGAATACCCGCTTGAAAACCATCATTAAGGATAACCTCTAGTATTTTTGCTTCTATAATCACTTGTTTTTGCAGGCTTAATTCGGCTCGCTCTAAAAATTCTTCTACCGACGCTAATTCATTGGGATAAGCACGTACCATAATCAAGCCGGCCATAGCGTCTACAATTACTCGGCGATCTTTTCCTGTGCCTATGATCATTTTAACGGTTTGTTGTAAATTGGACCAAAAGTCGGTGACTGCTTGGGTTTCTATTTTACTGGCGGTGCTACTGCCGGTACTGCCACTGCCACTTGAATCTTCGCTGTTTGCGCTGGCTAATACGCTGCCCCCCGACACCGACATGCCCGAGGTTCCTTGACGCGTTACATTGAGGTAATTTAACTGAAATACTTTGTTTTGCAGTGTTTTAGCAAGAATTCGATATCCGTAGCTAGTGTGCTGGTATTGATAACCGTAAATATCACGTACCGCTTTTAGGGTTTCTTCTAGGGTCACACTTTTTAAATTTATACTAATACGTCCTTTCACATCCGGGTGCACTAGCATATTAATGCCCATACCATCCACTAGGCCTAAAAAGAAGGCTTTGGGGGTATTGTTTCGCGCCACTACATCAAAGCGCTCAGGCGCTAAAATTTTTGAATTAAGTTCAGGCGTTAACGCATCGTATGCCGAATCGGGCACCAACACTTCACTCTCTTTAAGTTGCACATCTTTCAGTGCGTCTTGGGCCACTAGATACTCTTGTTTAGTACTACACGAACCCAGCAGTAGCAAAACAACAATACGCATGCATTGCAGTGGTTTTAGTAACTTCACTTAACGGCGAATCCTTGGCAATTTAGCCTCTAGGGTTAACACTTTCTTTTTTCCTAACACCAGTAGCTCTACGGTGTTGTCATTAATTTTTTTCACTAATGCGCCTTTTAGATACGAGCCCTCATGAACCACGTAACCATTTATAACGGCACTTTTACTGTTTGGGTATATGACTATTTGACGTAATATAAAGTTGCGCTTAGCTTTTTTACTGGTTTTCGTTTTTCCTTTGGTGTTATCAATTTCTCCGCGCTCAAAACCTGGGGGCGCCATTGGGTCGTAAGCCCAAGCCGGCATCACACAAAAAGTAAATACTAGTAAGTAAAGACAATAACTGTGGCCATTTTTAGCCAATATTATGTTTGTCTTCATAACCCTTGTATCCTGCCAAAAATCTTTATAAATCTAATAAACTGTCACTGGTACTTAACGTATGTACATTTATAGTGAGAATGCCTTGCGGGTAGTTATCGCTACTAAATTGCAGTTCGTCCCAGTACAGCTGCCAGTCGTGCTCTTCAAGACTTACAAGGTACTTTAATGCGTTCATATATTGCCCCTTTAACTCTAAGGATAGGCCATGTTGAAAAAGTAGGTTAGTTTCCTCTTTTTGCCCCGCAATCTTTACCGGTATAGCATCTAGATTACTTATTTTCTCAATGCTCAATGAGCTCTCTTGCAAGAGACCGGTGAATACCTGCCCCATATTTTTAGGGGTGATTAACGCCGACGTTAAGCTTTCTATCTGGCGCTGTTGGTCTGTTAATCGCTTCTTAAGATTCGTTATCTGGATTTTTTGATGGGCATTAACATCTATTTTCACCCGCTGCTTTAGTATTGATATGGTGTCTTTGGCGGCTTTAATTTGATTTTTTATGTTGGCATTTTCCTGATACGACTTTTGGCCACTCTTAAAAATGGGTTCCCACAGAATTATCACCTGTAAAAACACAATCACAGCAACCACAGTGAAACATAACAAGCGTCGTTCACGCACTTGCATATGATTAACGGCTTCTACTACCTCAGTCCAGGATGCTTTCAAGCGCCCTCCCTAATTTTTAACACGGTTAATTATCTCTACCCAATAGATCCAATACATCATCAATATTGCGAGTTTCACGATCAGAACTCACCACAAAACGTAGGCCTTGTTCTTCACGTGTCATCTCAAACACTCTAAACTTCATGTCTGAAAAGACGTCAATATCAGAGAGTTTTTGTAAATATTTAGGTAGTGCTTCTGCGTTTAATGCACGCCCCTCAAGTGATAAACTGGCGCCCCCTTTTCTAATTTTAATATCGGTTAACCATAAATCTTTTTGTGAAATCCAAGTAAGCGCCAGTAAAAGTACCGAAAATGATTGATGTTCGGCGTTCAACTGTTGTGAATGTAGGTATTGCAATACTTGTTTGTTACGATCTATTCCCAGCTTATAACTGGCTATATTACGTGCTAAACGGGCATCTACTTGTGGCTGGGGAAATTCTGTTTTTGCTTGCTGTAAATTAAACTGATAAATGCCCCACTGCTTTTTGTTTTCTGCCAGTTCACCCTGCCACCACCACATTAATGAAGCCAAAAGTGCACTTATAACGGCACCAGACACCACCGTCAGTAACGCCAGAAACACCATCGTATTGGCGCTGAAAGGCGGATCAATGTGTTTAAATTCATCTTGGTATAAATTAATTTGCTGCATTATTTTCGCGTCTCAAAACGGCACCCATTACTGGTAAACAAAAAGCCTGATCACTCACACTGGGGTTGGCGCTTTCCTGTAGCGGTAAAAATTCACGGCAATCAAAATGTAAAATAGGTGCATGCAAGCTGTTACGTAATTCATCTTCAAAATTAATGCTCTCGTCTTCCATGGGTAATACAAAAATTTTGCTAGTGACGCCTTTGCCTAATTGGCTTTCGTAATAATCTAATGAGCGTTGTAAATCTAGGCTTAATCGCTCAACGACTACATCATTATCTAAGGTAAACGCGCCTTCTTGGGTGGCAAAACTTTCGTAACCAAAGTCAATTTGGCGGGTTAAATACAAGGCATTATGACTGTACATAAGCATGGCACCGCTGCTTTTGTTCATTTTCAATAACGCCACCGTACCAAATTCCATATCGGGGATGTACATAGCGATGTTGCGCAGGGTCATTTCTGGGATATTAATAATGCTGGGGGCTAAACCCACATCGGCAATAAATTTAAGGCAGGCTTCAATGGTTTCTTTTTTGCAGGCCACCGCGTAGATCATTTTCATGCGGCCGCGGTAGGCGTCGTCTGGTAGTGGAAAAATATCCAGTGTCACGTCTTCAATGGGCATACTAATTAAGTCTTTTAAACGCCAACGCACTGCTTCGCGTAATTCACTGTCTTGCACCTGTGGGGTTTCTAATAACTGCAGTTCGTATTGCTCTTCGTTTAAGACATAATGGCAATCGGCATTAACAAGTTTATGGCGCTGTAACCAGTTTTTAACGTGTTTAACTTGATCACTGGGGTCTAATAACACGTACTCACACAGCTTAATTTTCATTTCGCCATCCACCATCACGCCGTAGCTCATGGCCACTGCATGCTCGGTAGAGGCTAAACCTACAATGCCTTCAGGCTTTAGCTCTTTTTTCTTAAACCACCCCTTTGGGTTTAATCGCCACTTTTTCAGTTGATTGTCCTTAATCCAAATCACTCCTGCTTAAAGGTTAGTAATGGATTCAGGGTTCCGCCAACTCAGTCACCGCTTAATGAGCAAGCCGGTGTTAATAACAAGGCTTTTGGGCTTAACCGTTAGTTTTCAGATATAATTAGGCCAGATTAACTTGTACCACTGTGCACACGCACCTAGGAAACCAAGCGCCCCATGTTACACGTCGTATTATTTGAGCCAGAAATCCCTCCCAATACGGGCAATATCATTAGATTATGTGCCAATACGGGCTTTGAGCTGCACCTCATTGAGCCCTTAGGCTTTGATATGGATGAGAAAAAACTCAGACGCGCAGGCCTTGATTACCATGAGGTTGAACGCCTAACGATTCATAAAAACTGGCAAGCGTTTATGCATACTGTGCAGCCGCCACGCTGTTATGCCCTCACGACTAAAGGCGTTAAAAATCATACTGAAGTAGAATTTAAGAAAGGTGACGCCATTATTATGGGCCCCGAAACCCGCGGTTTGCCCGACGAGATACTGGATAACCTTGAACAGGATGAGAAAATACGCATTCCTATGTTTGGCAACAGCCGCAGCTTAAACCTATCGAATGCCACGGCTATTATTGTGTATGAAGCTTGGCGTCAGTTGGATTTTGAAGGGGCGGGTTAACCTTTTATAGTTTACCTAACTATGGAAGTAACACATTAGCTGCGAATACACTGGGCATTTGTAGCTAATTAAATTGGAGCCTAGCCCCTTATCCATTTTTCAATGAAGCTTGCCCCCTCAGTTCAGTCTCACTCAATCCATGCGTTTACATCTGCTTTACTATTTATAATCAATAGCTCGCTTAAAATTTAAGATCGATAATTCAAACAGTGCCTTATTAGCTAATTTCGAAGACAAAAGATTTCCTGTTAATACCCCTAAATTATATTAAGCCGTATATATGGTTCATTTCGTATTTTGAGCTAATCTCAATGCAGGATTTAACTGAGGCCTGCGCTATGAAAAAACTCACCTTAACTTTAGCATCTTGTGTTTGCGCTCTATCTTTTTCGTCTCTGGCAGAAAATTGGAACCATGAAGTTCATGGCTCTTTTCCGGTATTTTTTACCTACAGTGACACCGATGGTGGTGAGCAAGCTATGCGTGTTATGTCGGGCTTTAATCCGGCTCATCTTACTGTGACCAGTTTTGCCCCCAAACAAAATGGCCTGGACATTAGTGCCACATTCAGAATGGATTCACATCTACAAGGTGGCCAGGTTCAAAACTCGGGTGCATTTGTAAGTCGTGTCGCCGACATTCAAATTAAGGGCGACTTTGGCCAACTTAATATTGGTAAAGGTTTTGGTATTTTTAACAGCAACGCCATTGGTGATGTGGGCAGTGGCAAGGGCGTAGGCCTTATGGTGGCCGATCAAAGTGGCACCACAGGTGGCCGTATTGGTACCGGTTATGTTTATGCCAACTTTAATCCGCGTATTATTTTTAGTAATAATATAGATGACAAAACCAGCTACAAAGTGGGGGTTTTTAACCCTGAAGAACCTGCTAATGCCGGTGGCGTAGAAACCAGTCTACCTAGGTTTGAAGGGCAAGTTACCACCGCAATGGCTGGGCACACTGTATGGGCCGGGTTCATGTTGCAAGCCGTTGAGTCAACAACTGAAGACTATGATATTCAGGCTTTTGATATTGGCGGGCAGTTCAACGCGGGTGCAATAGGTGTACGTACGGCCTACACCATTACCCAAAGCATTGGCGCCGATGGTTTATATGGTTTTGGCGGATTAAGTGATGCGGGTGTTGACGGCAGTCAGTTTTATGTTGAAGCCACCTATGGCATGAATGATATGACCTATGGTGTCAGTTACGGCCTAGGAACACAGGACAGTGGCACCAATGCTAGCGGAGCCATTCCTGAAATAGAAAACACCTTAGCCATGGCGTTTGCCCATAAAAAAGTCTCTGATAATTTGCACCTAATGTTTGAAGTGCAATCCTATTCATCCGAAACCAACAAGGCAGCCACGCTAGAATACACCGCACTAAGCACCGGCATTCAGCTAGATTTTTAACTATTAATACATTTATTCTTTGAAATTAAAGTGATGGAATATTGCAAAGAATAGTGAATTATTTATGGGTGGTAATTATGAATAAACATATGATTTCCAACGGTTTTAAAGGGTTAACGGCGTTAGCAGCCGCCCCCTTATTGGCCATGAGTGTATCGACTTATGCCGACATGGATGCCGCTAAACGGTGGGTGGATAGCGAGTTTAATGAATCCACTTTGACTAAAGATCAGCAAATGAAGGAGATGGATTTTTTTATAAATGCCTCTAAACCCTTTAAGGGCATGGATATTAAAGTGGTATCCGAAACCATCGCCACACACGTGTACGAATCAGAAGTTTTGGCTAAAGCATTTACTGAGATAACCGGCATAAAAATAAAACACGTATTAACCGGTGAAGGAGATGTAATTCAAAAATTGCAGCACCAAATGTACACAGGTGAAAACCTATTTGATGCTTATATTAATGACTCAGATTTAATTGGCACTCATTACCGTTATGGTGAGGTTTTACCTATCAGTGATTTTATGGTGGGCGAAGGGGCTGATGTCACTCTGCCAACATTGGACATACAAGATTTCATTGGTATTAAATTTACAACTGGCTTGGACGATAAAATATATCAACTTCCTGATCAGCAATTCGCTAACTTATATTGGTTTCGCCAAGATTGGTTTGAGCGAAAGGATTTACAAGATAAGTTCAATAAAGAATATGGCTATGCGTTAGGTGTGCCATTAAATTGGTCTGCTTATGAAGATATAGCGGAGTTTTTTACGGATAAAGTAAAAGAAATTGATGGCGTTCGAATTTATGGGCACATGGATTACGGTAAAAAAGACCCGTCATTAGGCTGGCGTTTCACGGATGCTTGGTTATCTATGGCGGGGGCGGGTGACATAGGACTCCCCAATGGTAAACCCGTTGATGAATGGGGCATACGTATGGAAGGCTGCCACCCCGTTGGCTCTTCCGTGGCTCGAGGAGGCGCAACCAATGGCCCTGCTGCGGTTTATTCCATCACTAAATACCTTGATTGGCTGCAAAGATTTGCGCCACCAGGATCAAGAGAGATGGACTTTAGTCAAGCAGGTTCAATCCCCGCAAAAGGACATATTGCTCAGCAAATTTTTTGGTACACCGCGTTTACCGCCGACATGATTAAGAAAGGCTTACCTGTTGTTAATAGTGATGGCACCCCTAAGTGGCGCATGGCGCCATCGCCTTATGGCTCGTACTGGGAAAAAGGCATGAAACTAGGTTATCAAGATGCTGGTGCATGGACCTTCTTAAAAAATACGCCGCTAAAACAGCGTAAAGCGGCTTGGTTATACGCTCAGTTTGTTGTATCCAAGACGGTATCACTTAAAAAAACATTAGTGGGATTAACACCCATTAGAGAGTCCGATATTCAATCTGATGCCATGACTAAGGCTGCTCCAAGACTGGGTGGCCTTGTTGAGTTTTATCGAAGCCCTGCCCGCGTTGCTTGGACACCAACCGGTGTTAACGTGCCTGATTACCCTAAGTTAGCCCCTTTGTGGTGGAAAAACATTGGTGATGCTTCAAGTGGTAAAAAAACACCTCAGGAAGCAATGGATGCCTTAGCCAAAGCGCAAGATAAAGTACTTACTAAAATTGAACGTGCAGGTGCACAAACTAAATGTGCACCTAAATTGGCTAGACGTAAAAATCTTAAGGGCGCTGAATACTGGTTGGCCCAACCGGGTGCACCCAAGGCCAAGTTGGCCAATGAAAAACCTAAAGGTGAAACTGTACCGTATGAACAATTACTTAAAGCGTGGAAAGAAGGTAAAGAGCGTTAATTAGTGTGCATCGAAGATGGAGAAACGTTAGATAAACTTTCTCCATCTGCTTTACTAACATTTTACATTTGCATACTAGTTATAAAATGGATTTAAACTTGTTTAGGCTAAATATGAAATTTTCGGTAGGACAAAAAGTAGGTGGTGGATTTTTATTAGTAACCATTATGCTGATAATCGCAAGCTCAGCAGGATTTTTTGGTGCGGTTAAATTGGGGAATACCATAGGCTATATTGCTGATAGTGCTTGGCCTGCTGCCGAGGGAGGAACCTTAATGTCGGTTTCAATTCAACAGCAAACAGCAAGTACCAACCGAATTATATCGGGCCTAATACCCATTGATGCTACGCAAAAATCCAGTATGACTGAAACAAAAAAAACAGCCATGCAAGGCATACAGAATATTGAGAATTCTACACTTATTAAGCCAGACAAAATATTAACACTTAAGAATTTTTATGCATTTTACAATAAAGAACAAGAAAACTTATTGGAGTCTCACAAAAATTTTGTAAAAGCGCGTAACGATGCTTTTAATGGTTTTAATGATTTTGAAAGGTTTATGAAAGTATTGGATTATTATAACTCACAGATTTTCGGCCTTCCTGATGTTGACGTGGACGATAAGTTTGACTTAATAAACAGTTTCTTTTTATCTAAAAGTATTTTGCAAACGCGTTTCTATTACATGCAACGACTGCTTGGCGGGGAAAATGAATTTGAAATGCTTGATGCATTAGAGGGAGAAAAAGAAAATTTAGAGGATGAAATATACACTTTAACTGATTTAAGCCTTATTGATAACAAAGTCCGTACCGGTGAATTTAAGGGTAAAAACACCTATCCAGAGGTATTAAATAAATTATTGGCTGTTCACATACAGCAATTTGATAAAGTTTTTTCTACTTTTTCAAAATTTATTAAAGCTAAAAAATCATATAACTTCAGTGAACTCGAACTGCTTAAAAACAGCGGAGAAATAACAAAATCTATAAAGGCACTGGTAGAGAGTGAAACAGCTTCTGCCGAAGGCACAAAAAGCACGGTATACCAGGCTATTATTTTAGTTAGCATATTTGGTATTTTAATTGCTATTATTGCGACAATCACTTCGGTAATAAGTGTTGTAAAACCGATCATAGAAGCTGGCCAATGTATGAAAGACATTGCTGTGGGTGATGGCGACCTTACTGTACATCTACCCGTAAAAGGCAATGACGAAATTGCCTATATGGGAAAACACTTCAATACGTTTGTTGGAAAAATACATAATGTAATTAAATTAATCATTGAAGTTTCTGAAAATTTATCGATCTCGGCTAATCAATTAAAGACCGTTTCTGATGCGACTAGTGCTGCCACAGAGAAGCAGCAATCTGCAAGTATTCAAATAGCGACCGCTTTATCTCAAATGACCAGTACCGCGCAAGACGTAGCAAAAAATACCGCCAATGCAGAAGATGCTTCTAACTTGGCAAACCAACAGGTGGCGCAAAGCCAAACTGCCGTTACAGAGAACAGAGATGCTATTAGTACATTGGCCTCAGATATAGAACAAGCCGCACATGTTATAAAACAACTTACCGACGAGAGCGAAGCCGTTGGCAGTATATTAAGTGTTATTCGCGGTATTGCAGACCAGACGAACTTATTGGCACTTAACGCGGCTATTGAAGCTGCCAGGGCTGGAGAACAAGGAAGAGGTTTTGCTGTTGTTGCCGATGAGGTAAGAACACTGGCACAACGAACACAAGAATCAACCACCGAAATTCAAACCGTGATTGAAAGCTTACAAGGTAAATCAAAAGATGCCATGACCGCGATGGAAGGCAGTAGGGACAGAGCTAGTGAGAGTGTCATTAGCGCCAATAAGGCAAGTGAATTGTTAGCAAGTATTACTGAATCTGTAACGGTTGTATTAAGCATGAATATGCAAATAGCCACTGCGGCTGAGGAGCAAGTGGCGACAACAGAAGAGATCAATAAAAATGTTAATGCTATTAATGAAATGTCGCAAGAAACAGCATCGGATGCATCAAAAACTAAATCCGAAGCCGACAATGTGACAACGCTTGTTAAAAACATGCATAAATTAACAGCACAATTTAAGGTTTAATTTGACTGTAATATACCGGGAGCAAAATCCTGACCGCCCATCGGTAATTGCTCCCTGCATTACCCTAATACATCACATCCATGTGATGATCCCTGGGCATATGCGCTCATTACCGTCCTTGGCAGCGCGCTATACCGCCCTTCCCTGGGCATAAAAAAAGCCCGCTGCTTTCACAGCGGGCTTTTTTTATTCAAACAGATTAATGAGTCTGTTCGGCACTTTCTTTTTCAGATTGCGCTTTGGCTTGTGCTTGCTGCATGCTTTGCGCGTAGATCGCATCAAAGTTAACAGGCGCTAGCATTAGAGCTGGGAAGCTGCCCTTAGTTACTAGGGAGTCGATTGCTTCACGGGCATATGGGAACAACAAGTTAGGGCAAAACGCACCCAGTGTTTGATGCATTGCTGCGCCTTCTAGGCCTTCAATTTTGAAGATACCGCCTTGATGAATCTCGGCTAAGAACGCCGTTTTGTCTTCGTTTTTAGCGGTTACTGTTAGCGTAAGGATAACTTCGTACACATCGTCAGCAATTTTTTTGCTAGCGGTGTTTAAGTCCATATTAATTTGTGGCTTCCACGCCTGACGGAATACTTCAGGTGTATTTGGGCTTTCAAACGACACGTCTTTAGTGAAAATACGCTGAATGCCAAACTGGCCTTTTTTGGCTTCGGGTGCTGCTGCTGCTTCTGTTTGATCTGTCATGGCTATGTTCTCATATTCTTATTGTGGAGCAATTATTTTTTAACGAGTGGTAAGTTATTACCGGACCATTCCATAATACCGCCACTTAGGCGATATACGCTGGTAAAGCCATTATCTTTAAGGAGCTTGGCAGCCGATGAAGAGGTTTGACCCGCCTTGCATACCACTATAACTGGGGTCTCTTTGTGTTTTTCCAACTCCCCCAAGCGATTATTTATTTGTGCATTAGGAATATTCACCGAATCCACTAGGTGGCCGGCCTTAAAATCGTTTTTATCACGAATATCCAATACCAGGGCATTTTCTTGGTTTATAAGGCGCGTGGCTTCATGGGTACCCACTTTAGGGCCGGCTTTTAACGATCCATCCCACGCTAGTAGAGCAAAACAACCCGCTAATAGGCCCACTAGAATCCAATGATTAGTCGCAAATTCAATAAACTGTTCCATAACACA
>MAAA01014297.1_pt1 | contig 12963 bp, 13 predicted proteins | sample 1115971 | NCBI WGS metagenome assembly MAAA01 (sample SAMN04961123, study PRJNA320927) | seawater metagenome | isolation source: sample BD02T6 sea water enriched with oil for 6 days | place: USA:Gulf of Mexico | collected 2013-07-27 | reverse complement strand
CCCTCACAGTAAATTCAGAAATTTTAAAAAAGTGTGAAAGCAATCACACTATTTTACCTTAAGTTGCCCTAATAAATATATGGAATTTACATAAACCTAACAGAACAAAAAGACATATGCCCCCCAACATCACCAATCAACGTAGGCCGGAAAAGCGAAGCGCCTTCCGGCAATGAAGGAAAAGCGCAGTTCATTACAACACCAGAAAAATATTTTGATTTAATCAATGCTTGCGGTTATCACTGTGTTTGTGAATACCACGGCGTTTTAGTGCCGGATGGCGCCTAGGCTTATCCGGCGGTAATCCTCCCTTTTTTAACTGACGCAAAAAGTAGAAGTTAAACAGTCATTAGCGCAATTTACGACATAAAAAACTTATTTCCAATCGTTTGGCTGCGATTGACGCCAGTCGGCCATCGCCTCCTTAAAAGAGTAGCGGTACCGGTAACCAGCGTCTGCTAGAAACTTAGGGATCACATTGTTCGATTTAACTAGTTTTTTAATTCGTACGGGACTAATCGGTTGATTAATTCCAAGCAACTTAGCAATAGGATCAACAATTAACGACATCACATATAAAGCCCCAAAAGGAACGCTGGGAACAAAGCGCTTAACTAATGAAACGTCACAAACAGTATCGACATACTCTTCAATTGTAGGCCCAGGATTGAGCGACATATTAAAAAGTGACACACCGCTATCACATCGCTCATTAAGAACCCACCACATAGCATTACATAACTCTTTCACGTAAGTTCCAGCTTTTCGAGTATGCTTATTCCCCATATAAAAGAAATAGCGATTCAATACAGCCTTCACTAAACGAGTAACATTACCACCCTCACCAGGTCCAAAAACAACACCTGGGCGTACAATTACTAATTTCCTAGTAATTTTATCAGAAGCCTGCCAAGCCAAATGAATCTTTTCGGCCGCTAATTTAGAACCTCCGTAAGCACTGAATGGTACCGGTATCGTGTCTTCCGTAGTCTCGTTTTCGGCATTACCATAAGGTGCGATACTGCTAGTAAATATTAGCGACTTACAAGCCACCTGCTCAGCCCAAGAACAAACATTCTCAGCCCCTTTCAAGTTGGTTTCGTAATACTCATGTGGCTCATGACCCGGCTCACGATGAATAGCTGCAAAATTTGCAATTAAGTCGACTGAACAATCAATTTCAAGGTTTATTGACTCTCTAACATCAGAGAATAAGTACTTAATCGCACCCGAGTTAGACTTATCAACAACACCTTGCCCGAAACGAGAAAATTTTGGCTCAACCAAGTCACACAAATAGATGCGATCAAAGCCACATTCACTGATAAGATAATTTGAGAAGTGACAGCCAATGAAACCAGAACCGCCAAAAATAATACCCGTCTTCATTTAGACTTCACCCAATATGATTTATTCATTGATAGAACAGCGCATACCGAAACAGGTAAGCGAGAACTGAGGCAGCCCAATCTATATGCTAAAAGCTTCGCGCCAGTCCTTATAAAAGACGACATAAACATAAAAGGATGCCTTAAACCAATCGCTTTAAGTTCAGAAAGCACAAATTTTAAACCTTCACCTGAAACTGAGCCAAACTCTTTCAATAACCAGTTCTCAAGACCATGTAAAACACCTATATCAAAGTACCGTCTAAATTCTTGGCTAATACTATAATTATGAGAATGGAAAACAGCTGCTTCAGCGCAATATCCTACTTTTTTTCCGGAAAGTATTAATTTTGCTGCAGCATACATATCCTCACCAAATATAAGTGACTCAGGAAACCCGCCAACAGCCTGTAGATCTCTTAGCCTATATACAGCAAAAGAATTAGAGCAAAAAGCCGCCTTTAAACCATATTCTTGTATCGATGATTTATCAGATATACGCGACTTATTAGGATAATTGAATTCCCTTGCATGGGAAGATATTATCGTTGCATTTTTATGTGGTAATTGCTTACCACACGCCGCTGATAGGTTATTTTTTTCACAAAAAGCAATGACTTTAGAAATAGCCGAGTCACTTTCAAGCACCGCATCGTGAGTTAGGAAAACCACATAGTCGACTTCTCCCACCATGGAAAGTGCCATGTTCCGAGTGCCCCCATGATCAAAACTTGAACTATCAATACTTTCAATTTCAAAGCCGTATCGCTTGGCTACCTCAATTGTGTTATCCGTTGAAGAGGAATCAACAACTAAAATACGGTGAGCATCGCCATCTTGGGAGGACAAACTTTTCGCACACTGCTCAAAAACAACCCCGCCGTTATAAGTCGGTACAACTATAGAAAATTTAATATTATCAGCTCCATATTTTTAATAATGTATTGTAAAGCGCTTGTGATTAAGACTTATCAATAATTTCCTGCACACACTCAAGGTGCCCATGACTATCTAGTACATAAGGCTCTAGATGCCACACTTCAGCCCATTCATGCCATGCGCTAACAGATACTACTTGTTCACTTTCAGGGTTTTTAGCTACGCTTTTCAGTGCATGCCACAGCCATTTAGCAAAGTTTTTAACGTCATTATTCTTCTGAGCAATCCAGTAAACCGACACAGCTTCCTTCACACAGATAGCAAAATTTTGGATATACTGTCCGTACAGTCCAATATATATTGGTTATAAACTACGTAACTCTGGTCAATGGTTTGATTACAGACGATCATATACCCAGTATTCCCTTCATTTAAAACCAGCTGAACTTACGGTAAATCCACCAATTCTATTAGTGCCACTCTATTAACCGAGTCACAAGAGTTATCAGCAACTGCGGCTGCCTTCTAAATTCAACTCCCTTTAAAGAGAATAAATTATCAACCATTGAACTAACCAGTTACCTAGCCACTTAAAACTCAGCGTCAACTACACCCTCTCTTTTAATACGATACTTATCTTTTACAAGCCCAACAAATGATTTCCAACCGACAGCTTCAGGAGCCACTCTGGAAACGTTACCGGAATAGGTAATATCATCCTTACTAATATGACGCAACATCATATCTGCAAGGACGATATCATTATCTGGATCAAAAAAATCCACCTTAGAGTAAGTCCCAACGGTTTCTTTAGCATAAGGTAGATCCGCCACAATCAACGGCTTATCAAAGGCCTGAACCTCGCTTATTGGTAGCCCCCACGTTTCAAGTTTAGAGGGAAATATAAGTACATCACAGCGCTCATAATACTCATAAACCTTATCGCGTGACTGAAGACCAATAAATTCAACAGATTCTAAATGGCCGTATCTTTTCACTACATCCGATGAGTATTTATTCTCTTCACCATCTATAGTAAGGAAAACCTTAAAAACCTCACCAAGTTTCTCCAACCTTTCAGCAGCAGCGCAAATAACTTCAAAGTTCTTGAATAACCGCGGGAAAGAAGGATAAAAGAATTCTGTCACTAAATTTTCTTTTCTGGACCGAGAGATTAATTCAGGAAGTTTAATGCCTGGATTAACTACAGATACATTATCAATATCAAATAATTCCTCAAAGGCATCTTTCATCCAAACTTGTTGAACGAATACAGCATCATTTTTTTTGATGTTTATACGATACAAATATTTATAAAATTTACTAAAAAAGAAAAACCCTCGGTCATAAATAAAATCCCTCCATTTACAGTCATAAAAGGGTGATGAATTATGACAATATGTAGCTAAAAAACTAGCTTCCACATTAGGAGTTATATCGTGCATAGAAAGCCATATATCAGGCCTTATCTTTTTAGAAAGCTTAGAGAAGTAGTAGTACTCGTACCATACACGCTTAAACCATGAGCTTTTCGAGTCAGGGAAAGTCATGAATGTAATTTTTTCACGTAGGCTCTCAGGATATAAATCCATAGAATGCACCAAAGCAACAACCTCCATGTCTTTATGATTTACCACCTCAAGTAGAAGATCCGACATTACCGAAAGAGGTCCACCACTAGTGAAATTGGGCCCAGAAATTACCACTTTCATGAGTAAAGCTCCCACTTTTTAGATATATCATTATACTTCTTTATTACCTTACACGGAGACCCAACAGCAATTGTTTTTGGAGGAATATTTTTAGTTACGACACTATTAGCTCCAACAATAGAACCATAACCTATGGTCACACCAGGCATAATTGAAACTAGCTCACCTATCCAAACATTATCCTCTATGACTACGGGGGCGGAAACCAAGGGCCTATCATCTGGCGAAGAAAGTGGAGAATCTTGTTCTCCGCCATTGTACTTACCATGCTGATGATCAGTAATCAGCACCTTACTGCCAACAAGCACATTAGCACCTATTGATATTCTATCAATACAACCAATATGAACATCATCATTAACCTTCACATTTTCACCAATCGTAATACGCCCTTCAACAGAGAGGCACTCTAAACGTAAACGGCGGCCTGCACTAAAATCCCTACCAAATCGAACCTTATCCTTACCGAGAATTAAATATGGGAAACGAACAATCCTAACATTTCGAGAAACGAAAACCTTACTCCATAAAACACAAAACAATAAACTCATAACCTGTACCGGCGTGTACAAACTAAAAAAAGTACGCATATCGAAACCCCATCAACTATTATCACAACGTGAAATATCTAAATTCTCACCAGAATGCCCGCCCCACAATAAAGGAAAGGCCGACATGACGAAAAATAAGCTAGGCGAAAAATACCCATACCCCCTAAAAAACATCTCAATCAAAAAAGAAAAAATAAAAGCCACACCCAAGACATACCTTAAATCAGCCTCTGAGGATTTCTCACAAAAATGCATTCTATTAATAACAAAAGTCATTTTAAACAACCAAAAAATATAAAACCCAACCACTAAAAGACCCAAAATACCGAACTCAGCAATAACCTTTGCCGCCAAGAATCCTCCATCAGAAAGATTAAGTGTCCTACCTCCAGATGCAAGCCCCATAATTGACCATGTAAATGAGCTCATAATTGTTTCTGATGAGCCCAGCATCTGAAACCCCATCCCAACCCCATTCGTCTCCAATAAATTTAAATATGCTAGATCCCACCCTTGAAAAAACACCAAGGTTGTAAGATTATTAATCTCATTAATATCATTAAAATTTAGACGTGAGGCAAAATATTCCACAGTATTTGCATAAGCCAAAACACCAAACAATACTATAGGAAGCATAAATAACACAACCCTCTTAAATATTGAGGGTGGAACCCTCATCAACAAGATAAACAGCAATAAAAATACAAACAAAAACAGCAGCAGACTCGGATACAAGATTGACAACAAAAACATATTTATAAAAACAAAAAAACAACGATAAATACCACCGAAAAATGCATATACACAAAAGAAAAAACCAGCGACAAGCACTAAGTGACTATCTTCCGAAAAGGGAAAAGCAGCCTTCAAATGCATGGCATAGTTAAAAAAATCAGGCGAGTAGAATATCTTTAACCAACCAATAAAAAGTAGCAATAAAACAAAAACCCATAAAGTCCCACTCAACTCTGAATGAGACATTTTTTTCAAATGAAATGAAAATGAAATAGCTGACAACACCATAACCAGCAGCGAAAACAAAGAAAAGAAAGGTTTTGAGTCACCCAAAATAAAATATGTATAACTACTCTGAAGGATCATAAAGAAAAACAACCAGGAAGAAAAAACAAAGTTTTTCTTCCTGTACTCAGCACCCCACATCTCCCTTCCACTCACCACTAGTACAATACAGCAAGACAACAACAAGCCAGCTGCCAGCGAGCTTGCTTTAAATGCAACGAAAAAAAAGCTTGGCAAAAAACAAACCACACATAAAACCACAAATAGCCTTAAGTTAAACCCAGACATTATCCATCAACCATCGTACTTTCCAAAAACTCCAATGATTTCTCCCGCAAATACACTAGCTTTTTATTCGCGTCATCAAATGAAAATGTCAAGTTTGGCATCTTTTCATTAATTAGTAACCGGTCTTCCAAACCCACTGCTGCCAAAAGTGTTTGGACACGGTTTACGCCCGTCGATGGACTTATAGTTATAAAAGGTACATTGAAATTAAGACTAAAAGCTGTCCCATGAAAAGAGTCAGTCACAACAAAAGATGCATTTGCAATAAGGCGCAAATACTCTTGTGGCCCTACGTCATTTAAATGCTTATCCACCTTGTAACGCAAAAAAGGCTCTTGATCTATAGCTAACACTCTTAGCCCGAGTTGCTTAGCAATTAACTCTATAGCCCTAAACCCGTTCTTGCTAATCTTTAATGCATACACAAGAAGATAAGGCTGAACACAGTCATCTAACTCTATATTAAAAGACTCCATCCAATCCTGTTGAGACAATAATAATGTTGGATCAAGAACGGTAGTTATATCATCCCTGCCCAGTAGTAATGACATACGATCATTTAGATCCTCCTCGCGAACCCCTATTGAACTAAAGCTCTTTAGGTATTGCTTAACTAGTACAGCCTCTGGATCCGTATAAACATAAGAACCAGCACTAGACGCAAAGGACACCTTTTTTTTGTTTTCAATAAACCCAAGAAAGTATGCTTCATCAAAACCCTCAGTAATCTTTGGGTTCCAAATTTGATCACTGCCACAAACAAAAACATCAAACTCTTTCTCTTGCGCTTTTAAATCACGGCCATTTCTTAAAAGTGCAGTTTGCGGGAAATTTTCTTCCTGGAACATACGGAATTTTTTAAGAAGCCGATATCGAGGAAAAAGCCTAGCCAAGTTTTTTGCTGTTCGTAAAAAACTTCTGACAGATAATGATAAATTAACTATCCGCATAGTATTGGCTAAATGATCACTCGTATAATTAATAAATGTAACTTCACCAAACTGAGAAAGAACCTCTTTTGTCGCGTAAGCTTGTAACATCCCCCCGTAACTATTGGCATGATGGACTGTAATTAATGCTATTTTCATTTCACTTTTTCCAAATTTAGTAACACACTTTCTAATGGAGGGCATGCAGAGGCACACACTTTATTATTTTTATCTGGATAGCCAATGGCTAACATCATAATAACCGTATGATGAGGATCTATGTTTACCAGCTTACGTAAGGCCCTATCATTTTTTGGTGTCTGACTCCAGTTCAATGCACATGCGGCCACTCCAAGTGAGTGAAATGCATACATAAGTGACATGGAAAACAATCCACCATCAATCCAATGCTGGTAATGCTCTCGATGCCCAAAAAATGCCTGCAAATCCGTCGTGACAACCATGATATTTGGAATTTCTTTACCAAAAGGTCGATTACCAGACTGTAATGACAACACCATATCTCGCACTTCCGAGCTATCCGTATGGTAAACCTTCCATGGGCGTCGATTACATACAGAGGGAGTTTTTATAGCCAGCTTTACAGCTCTATCTATAACGTCACCCGACACTGAACCAGTCTTAAATTCCCTCAATGAATACCTAGATAAAAAGAAGTCTTCAGGGCTAGCCAGCAACCCCTTATGGTAATCCAACTCTGCAAATGAAATCACCCCATGCTCATCAGGCGAATAGAAAGTAATTTCTTCTAGAGCACCCCTAATATGTGCGGCCTCATTCGTACCTTTATTCTCCGGTAAATTTATAAATTGCTCTAAAGCATTTCTACCCGCCTTATCATGGTATCCCCCCTCCCCCTTCTTACTAGCTAGTTCAATTATACCAAGCATACGAAACGCATTATCCCAGCCTGACTTGGGGTTTCTATTTTTAAAACTTAAGCTCTTCTCTAGTCCATGATAAACGATTGCTGCGTAATAATTCCGTACAATCGAATGCCGCATACTATGCCGCCAACCGCTATATTTAATAAAGCGCTTAAAATCATATGCAAACCCCCACAGACCAAACAGAAAATTGTAAAACACTTTCAATAAAAATCGCATAAAATTTACTTCTATTTATTTATAAAAACTTTATTTCTAGCTGTATATTCATACAAAAACAACAGTAAGCTGTAGCTTAATAATGTTGCTATTGCAGCCCCTAAAGCCTGATATTGTGGAATAAGCATAGAATTAAGTATGATATTAATTACAGCTACTACAGCCATAATTAAAACTTTTACACGAATATTATCCCCTGTTATCAATACCGCACCTGAATTGTATGCCAAAAAATATATTGGGATAGCCATGGACAAAACATTAACAAGTAAGATTGACTTTTCATATTCCACCCCAAACATAAATGGTATAAAAAACCATGACATTGACAAGATGAAAAATACAATCGCAAGCCCCATCAAAAGCATAGCTTTCACACCAAAACAATAGACCCCATATAGCTTATCTCGATCACTGTTGATCCAACGATGATATTTCGGAAGGAAAAACTTTTGGTACAACACATTGGGAAAAATCATACTTGCGGCTACTACAATATAAGCAATATTGTAGTAGCCGGCCTGCACCTCTCCCCCCATGTACCTCAGCATTACAATATCTATCTGCATGTAAATAAACGCCAAAATAGCAGCCAAACCAAAAGGCCATACTTCATGTATAACGTTCCTCGTATTTGATAAAGGCATACTCCTTAAAACGGGAGAAGCTAATTTACTATGCCCCTTTAAATCAAGATCACCTTTCATAAAACGGCGTATTTTTAAAAAGCCTAAAACAGCAAAAAAAATACCACTTAAAGAGTAAATAAAAGCGACATCAATAATACTGAAAGTATATTCAAGCCCATAAAATAAGTACGCAATAAATATAAGCCGCAAAAGATTTGGTAGGATTTGCCAAAAAGCAAGACTAGTATAACGCTCCTCTAGTTGTAATTTTGCATAAACAAGCTCTATTGCTATCTGCCCGAAAACAAACCCTGACATAACAAGAAGAACAACTCGTGTAACTGAGTCGTGCGGCCCAAAAAAAGACCAAACAAACAAAATAATCAAGCTCACTATAATCATTGAAGCCTGAACTATTACCGAGGGCTTAACCCAACGTACAGCTTCCCACCCCTCCTTCCCAAATACCTTTAACCAAAACTGAGAAATACCGAAGCTGGCCACTATGCTTAGAAAAGTTGCCATCGCATAGATTGAGCCGAAAACACCAAAATCAGACACTCCAAGGTTCCTTGCCATAAGTATATTTATGAAAAAAACAGAACCTGAACCAACAAGAGAGCCCATCCATAGCACTGATACTTGCTGCAAGCCACGCCGCACTGCTGCCATAGGGAGCAATGATAAAAAAGGAAAAGAGAACAGCTGCATTTTCATCAAACCTCTAAACAATGACAAAATCTTTAAGACACATGAAGCACCCACACCTTACTACCACTCCAAAATATCCAACAAATACTCACCATACCCACCCTTAACCAAAGGCTTCGCAAGCTCCCTTAACTGCACCTCATCAATCCAACCCTGCCTCCAAGATACTTCCTCTGGGCAAGCTATTTTCAAACCCTGGCGATGCTCGATAGTCTGCACAAACTGCGCAGCTTCTAATAGTGAGTCATGGGTGCCAGTGTCTAACCAGGCAGCGCCACGCCCCATCATTTCAACATTTAATTCGCCCGCCTCTAAGTACATCCGATTTAAATCGGTAATTTCTAATTCGCCACGATGTGATGGCTTAATCTCCTTAGCCATCTCCACCACTTTATTGTCGTAAAAGTACAAGCCTGTTACTGCGTAACGTGATTTAGGCTCGGTGGGCTTCTCTTCTATACTTTGTGCTTTGCCGTTTTCATCAAAGGCCACCACTCCAAAGCGCTCTGGGTCTTTTACTGGATAGGCAAATACAGTTGCACCCTGAGCTTGCTTTGCTGCACGCTCTAACGATTGACCAAGGCCTTGTCCAAAAAATAGGTTGTCACCCAATACCAAGGCACAGCTCTCGCCTGCAATAAATTCTTCGCCAATTAAAAAGGCTTGTGCCAAACCATCGGGTGTAGGTTGAACCGCGTATTGCAAGTTAATACCCCATTTTTTACCGTCACCCAATAATTGCGCAAAACGCGGCGTATCTTCTGGTGTGGATATAATTAAGATATCTTTAATGCCCGCCAACATTAACGTAGTAAGCGGATAATAAATCATGGGCTTGTCGTACACAGGTAAAAGCTGCTTACTTACGGCCAAAGTAACTGGGTGTAAACGAGTGCCAGAGCCACCGGCGAGAATGATGCCTTTCATTAGCCTTCCTATTTATATACGTTATTTATTTAAAGTACCAAGGCGCTCGCCTTGGTAGGAGCCGTCTAGTACACGCTGCCACCAGCTCTCGTTAGCCAGGTACCATTCTACGGTTTTACGAATTCCACTCTCGAACGTTTCAATAGGCGTCCAATCTAGTTCGCGCTCTATTTTACTTGCGTCAATGGCATAGCGTACGTCATGACCTGGGCGATCAGTTACGTAAGTAATTAGGTCATCATAATTAGTAATTGATACAGGTTTCTCTGGCACCAAATCATCTAAGATGGCACAGATTGTTTTAACCACTTCGATATTTTTGCGTTCGTTATGACCACCTATGTTGTAGGTCTCGCCAACCTTGCCTTCGGTTACCACTTTAACCAAAGCGCGGGCATGGTCCTCTACATACAACCAGTCACGGATTTGACTGCCGTCGCCGTACACAGGCAACGCTTTACCTGCTAGGGCATTAAGAATTACCAACGGAATTAACTTTTCAGGAAAGTGATACGGCCCATAATTATTTGAGCAGTTAGTAATTAATGCTGGCAATCCATAAGTGCGCTGCCAAGCTCTTACCAAATGGTCACTTGATGCTTTACTGGCCGAATAAGGTGAGCTTGGTTCATAACTGGTGGTTTCTGTGAACAAACCTGTTGGCCCAAGGTCACCATAAACTTCGTCTGTTGAAATATGGTGAAAGCGAAAATTTTGTTTTGCGGTGTCATCTAAGCCCTGCCAATATTTACGCGACACTTCTAGCATATTGTAGGTGCCCACAATATTGGTTTGAATGAATTCAGCTGGCCCATCAATAGAACGGTCCACATGGCTTTCAGCCGCAAGGTGCATTACGGCATCGGGCTGAAAATCATTAAAAGCCTGCTCTAATGCAGCACTGTCACAAATGTCTATTTGCACAAATTGGTACCGTTCATTATTTGCGCAGGGTATAGACTCTAAATTGCCCGCATACGTCAGCGCATCAACATTAAGTACTTCATGCGCCGTATCGTTAATAAGGTGACGAATAACAGCACTGCCAATAAAGCCTGCACCGCCGGTTACTAATAGTTTCATCCGTTTTACGTCCTAGTGTTTTGCAACATACTATTCATTATTTGTAAACATTATCCGGCACTGTCGAAGTGCGGTACAAACTTGTAATAAACCTACTCGCCAGTGGGGCATTGGTTGCCCTAGTAACGCACCCAGTTTGGCACCATCCAATACTGAATAAGCGGGCCTTGCTGTGGGGGTTGGGTATTGATCTGTGGTGATTGAATTCACCTTCGGCGCTTTAGACAATAATCCAATTTGAACACCAGCGTCAAAAACAGCGAGCGCAAAGTCATACCAACTGCACTCACCACTATTACTGCAATTGTATAGACCCCAAGCGGGGAATTGATTTTCACTTTGTAAACGGGCTACAAAGGCAGCGATCGTATCGGCTATGTCACCGGCGAAGGTGGGACAACCAAACTGATCACCCACCACGCCTAATTCGTCACGTGCAGCACCCACGCGCAGCATGGTTTTTACAAAGTTATTGCCATGCGCACTAAACACCCAGCTGGTGCGCAAGATAATATGCCTGGGGTTTTCAAGTTGCAGCTGTTGTTCACCGGCCAATTTTGATTGACCATATACACCCATGGGTGCTACCAGGGCATCTTCTTTATAGGGAGTATTGGATGTGCCATCAAAAACATAATCGGTGGAGATATGAATGGTGGGTATTACAAGTTCACTACAAGCTTTGCCCATAGCGCCTACGCTATCGGCATTCACCAAATTAGCCATTGCAGGCTCTGATTCGGCTTTATCTACCGCCGTGTATGCACATGCATTCACAACAACATCGGGCTTAATATTTTTTACAGCATTATAAACGGCACTTGGCTGGCTAAAATCGGCATCTTGGCGTGTAAGCGCAAGTACGTCCCAGCCCATTTTCTGGAATACTTTTTGACACTCACTCCCTACTTGACCATTGGCACCAAATAATAAAACCTTCATTATTTTGAAGCCTCGCGTAAGGCAGCCAAGGTTGGCGCAGCAGCGTCTTTTTCAGAAAGCTTGGGGGCTTCTGTTTTCCAATCTATATTAATTGCAGGGTCATTCCAGGCAACACACCCCTCATCGCTGGGGTCGTAATATTCTGTGCACTTGTATTCAAAGTCTGCCACATCCGACAGCACCACAAAACCGTGGGCATAACCCGGTGGCACCCAGAACTGACGATGATTTTCTTCGCTTAAAATTACAGCTTCGTGCTGGCCATAGGTAGGCGATGCGGGGTTAATGTCTACCGCTACATCTAGCACTTCGCCACGAACAACCCGCACCAATTTGCCTTGCGGCTTGTTTATTTGAAAATGCAGGCCACGTAATACACCCTTGCTAGAGCGGGAGTGATTATCTTGTACAAAAGGCAATTTAATGCCTGCTTCGGCCTTGTATCGTTCGGCGCTGAATGACTCTAGAAAAAAACCACGATGGTCACCAAATACTTTTGGCTCTATTATTACAACACTAGGAAGTTTTGTTTTTATAACGTTCATATTGCTTGATACCAAAGACTATTAACATTGGGGGGCATGATTGGCTTAATCACCATGGCGGCTTGAGGTGGAGTAACGGCCTCTACCAAGGCGGTAAAGTCAATTTTGCTATCACTAAGAAAGTCTTCTATGTCGATGGCGGCAACAGGGGATTGGTGGCCGCTTAATAACGCTATTTTTGCCGAGGCTAGCGTTACTACTTCATTGTACATGGCAAGTAACATTGCATTTG
>MAAA01025667.1_pt1 | contig 12967 bp, 16 predicted proteins | sample 1115971 | NCBI WGS metagenome assembly MAAA01 (sample SAMN04961123, study PRJNA320927) | seawater metagenome | isolation source: sample BD02T6 sea water enriched with oil for 6 days | place: USA:Gulf of Mexico | collected 2013-07-27 | reverse complement strand
TCCAATTGGCATTTATATTTCTTCCTGGTTAAATTCGCTCAGATCCAGAGGCTCATTGGGCCGATACTTCGCAATCAAGGCGTCACTGAACATCTTTGCTCTTTTAGGCAGACCTTGCAATATATACTGCTGGACCTGAGCGTGTATCTTATTTTTAAAAATAGCGGTAGATGCGGATGATTCATCCGCGGCGCCATGTAAATTATCTAAACTAACCCTAAATTTATAACAGGCGGACTGACTTAAAATCCATTCCAGCGCTTGCGGTTTGATTTCAACGCTGGCAAACGCTTCTTGCTGTTCAGGCGTGCGGCCATCTGGGTTGTACCAGTAACCAAAATCAAGTAATTTTCGCCTCTCACTACCGGCAATACACCAGTGGCTCACTTCGTGTAATGCACTGGAAAAATACCCATAAGCAAAAACCACTCTATGCCATGGGTAAGCTTGGCTACTGGGAATATAAATAGGCTCATGCCCCCCACGTACCAACTCCGTCGATAGGTCATTTTTAAAACACTGATTAAATACTGAAATGACGTGAGAGTAACTGTGCATATTGCCTACAACCATTAAGCTGGGAGGCTTTATACCAGTTCTACGGCCCCGCTGCCAGCGTCACTAAGGGCTATTGTAATATGGCGCAAAATCACCATACTGTTGCGATTTTTACATATTACAAAGAGAGTCCATGCAAAGCTCCTTTATTAAACAGGCCAAACCTCTTTTAGCGCTCACACTGCCCATCATGGGTACCCAGCTAGCCCAAACAGGCATGGGCGTGGTGGATACTGTTATTGCCGGTTTGGCCAGTACATTAGACTTGGCGTCGATAGCCGTCGGCAGCAGTATTTGGGTGCCATTAGTTATGCTGGTTTCTGGCATCATGGTGGCATTAAGCCCAATGGTGGCACAGGCAAAAGGGGCTAAAGATAAGGTTCTGTCCGCCAGAATTCTTCAACAAGGCATGTACTTATCACTGTTTATTGGCTTACTGGCCACGGTCCTTCTTTTGTATTTAACCACCCCATTGATGCAGTTAATGGGAGTGACTCTAGACATTCAGGTGACCACTCAAGAATATTTAACCTACATAGCCTACGGTCTTCCAGCTGTTGCCGTACACCAAGCCCTACGGTCCTACAGTGAAGCGATCAACCTAACTCAACCCGTCACTTTCATAGCGGTATTTGGCCTACTATTAAATATCCCACTTAACCTAGTGTTTGTATTTGGTTACGGGCCAATTGAGGCCATGGGTGGACCTGGCTGCGGCTTGGCCAGTTGTATCATATTTTATTTACAGGCCGTGCTTTTAGCGCTGTACACACTCTTCAGTCGTTACCATCAAAACGTTAACCCTCTAAGACGCATCGCCCTACCCCAAGCTAAATTTATGACCAGTATTTTGGCCTTAGGTTTGCCCATCGGTTTGGCCATTTTTGTTGAAGTTAGTCTGTTTTGTGTCATTGCATTATTTATTGCAAGGCTAGGCCCTGATGTTGTGGCCGCCCATCAAATCACCCTAAATATATCCTCCCTTCTCTTTATGGTGCCATTAAGTCTGGCTTTGGCTCTCACTGTCCGAGTAGGCCAGGAACTGGGCCAAGGAAACAATAAAGCTGCGCGTGCCAGCTGGATCACAGGCTTAAAGATTAATCTTTTGTTTTCACTGTTTAATGGCTGCGTCCTAATATTTTTGGGGCACAGCATTGTCTCGCTTTACACTCAAGATGAAAGTGTCATCCAATTAGCCAGCCACTTACTCTTGTATGCTGCCTTATTTCAAATTAGTGACGGCTTGCAGGTGGCCTGTGCAGGGGCTTTACGAGGCTACAAGGATACTTTAGTGACACTTATTTTAACCGTTACCTCTTTTTGGCTGCTCGCATTGCCGTTCGGCTATTACTTAGGGTTAAGTGGAGAGACACCCTGGGGTGCCGAAGGGTTTTGGATTGGCTTAGTACTGGGCTTAAGCATTAATGCCATACTACTTCTAACACGCCTTAAAAGAGTAAGCTCTAAGTCCTTGTTACGTTATTAGTGCGATCCTTACCGCAAGCTATTAAGATCTACTTGGTTATTCAAATCGGTTCGTAGCCGTTATCTGAAAAGGCCTATACTAAGATTATGTGCAGGAAGCAGTCGCAACATAGCCTTGGAGTTTATATGGCCAAACCAGCCGATGTTATTGATTTTAGGCAACACAAGCTTAACGTTAAACCCACCATACGCAGACTCATTCCCGAGCTAGATGGCTTGGAAATGCTCTACACCAACGATAGTTCAGATCAAATATTCAATTTAAAAATACTTTGCTGGGCCATTTGGAGCGATGGACATATAGACGCCATGGTTCCTTGGATAAATAAACTGGTGCCTTGTCGCAGTCTAAACGATCCACTAAATGGCCATTGGGAAGGCTACATGGACCCCATCACCGGAAAAATTCTGTTTGATGCGCCTGAGTATAAGGCCAACTATCTTACGCAAAGCGCCCAATATTACCCTCAAGATGGCTGTAATCACGAGCAAGTGATACAAGAAATCCCCGATATTATTGGCAGTCACGCTGTTTTCTCACACGATCAATTTGACACATTTAACATTCAAGAGATTCATAGCTGGAGGCTGTATGCCGACGGCAGCTTATTGGGCATGGCTGTAGAAGCAGACCACATACACAACACACCGGTTTTACCTGGTGATGAGTGCCTATACAGCGTATTGCATCGTAAAGACTTTCATTATTTCTTTCAAAATAATATTGCCAATAAAATCAAAGCAAAAGACCCCGATGCGTTGGCCGCAATGGCTCACTTATCCGAGCATAACTAACCCACACATATCGTTATTACTTCACGAGTGCCACACTGGCTTAGTGGAGTAATTTGCGATAGCGTTACAGTTTTCTATTGTTGGTAAATTTCATGTGGCGCTTTTTGGATGACGCTTTAAACGATTTGGAGGTTAACCCTTGGTTGCGTCTGCGCAATCGAGCCATTCGTATTATCCTTAGCCCCTACAAGTTATTTATGTCCATTTTAGTGATTACCGGGGCACTGGTATGGCTACTTACCGGCATCATGGCTTTTACCGCATTCACTTTATTGGAAAGTCTTCCCCACTTTGATCAACTGGGTATGGAAGGTGCTAAAAAGGATGTGGTTAGCCACTTAGAAGGCCGATTACGTGTAGCTGATAAACCCACTACTGTTAATTGGGTAGACCTTGAGCACGTAAACCGTGAGTCATTATACGCCATCGTCATGAGCGAAGATGGCGATTTTTTCAATCATCAAGGTATTGATTACGATGCACTTATCAATGCCATTGGTGAAAATATTAAACGCAGAGAATGGAGCTTTGGTGCCAGTACTATCAGCCAACAAACCATAAAGAATATTTATCTCACCTCTAATAAAACCTTACACCGAAAACTAAAAGAAGTTATCGCCACCTCCCGACTGGAAAAACACCTAACTAAAAATGAAATTTTAGAATTATATTTAAACTTAGTGGAATTTGGCCCAGACATATATGGCATCCATGATGCGGCTCGCTACTACTTTGATACCAGCACCGAACAACTTAATGCCGCGCAAGGGGCATTTCTAGCCCTTTTGATGCCCAGCCCACGCAAATACCATTTCACTATTTTTAAAAATAAGTACATGGCCAAGCGCCATAAGAAAAAATATCGCCGAATCCTGCAAGACCTTCGCTTTAAGGAGTACATCAGCCCGAAACAGTATCACAGGTACCTAAAGTGGCCCTTTTTCCAATAAGGGCACCTCTTTAATTGATTGCAGCCTCTACATGGTCTGAAGGCCTACGGTTGCAGGCCTTCCTTCTTTAACTAGACAGTGAATTAGACGTAAAGCCACAGACAATAAGCAATTAATAGAAGCGTCCGTAATTCGACATTAAGCGCCACTCTCGTCGTTAATTGATTTAACACCTTGCAGGACTTTTACCTCACGGTACACTCAGCAAAATTATTATTATAAAGTCCCCGCTATGACTAAATTAATTCAAAAATCTGTACTCGTTATTATATTCCTTCACTTGTGGGGCTGTGCTGCCAGCACCCCTGTGTTACTGGCAGGTGCTGGCAACCATCAATTATTAAAATTTCAGCAAAGTAAAAGGCTAAGAGCGGCGGCCGCATTACACGAAGAACCGGATTTACTGACATATTCAGTTATGGGGATCAGTGAGAATCGAAGCGGCGAGGTGATCAACACTTACCTATTAGGTTATGGTAAAACCGATTACAGCCAAGATATGAAAAGCATCGCCCTATACCAGGTGGCAATTGTTTATATGAATCAACTAAATGAACAACGGGACGATGAAAAGGCAAAATTGTATTTTCATCGCCACCTAATTGAATTTCCGTACAGTATCTTACAAGAACGAGTACAGAAGCACCTTAAGACTATAGAGACGAGAAAAACGCAAAGCGTGCAATTCACACCCGAGCAAATAATAGCAAGGCTCGATACTCAATCACTGCTAAGTAAATCTGTTGTGTCTTACGATGAAGAGCTTACACCCATGAGTCAGCGGGCCATTGAAGAAGACCGCTTAGAAGATGCCAATGGGGTGTATATTACCGTGTATGAAAACCCAGGGTCCAGTGACAGCATTAAGGCCAAATCGCTATACCAGCTCGGCCTTATATATATGAGCAGCAACAATAAGAAAAGCAGTATTGATAAGTCCTCCTATTTCTTCCGTAAAATCATTGAAGAGTTTCCGGCCAGTAAACTGGCGGCAAAAGCGCAAAGGCGCATTAGCAAGCTGGTCAATCAACAACCAGCCAGCTAAATTTACACATAAAAAAGCCAGAGCATTCTCTGGCTTTTTACACTTTAAGTAAACCGCATTTAAAGAGGCGGACTTATTGCGCTAGTTTAATTTTGTACCTTACAATTACGCCATTCACAGCGAACCAACATGAATGTTTTATCGCTACACACAGCCTCTAAAATTTCATTTGGGCCATCTGCTTTCAATGAACGAACCTTAGGGTTTACACACCCTTCACGCTTCACCATGCGCTCAACGATATAAGCGCTACGAGAGTATTTCTTAGCTTTTTTACGCTCTATACGACTAATATTTAAAAGATGGTCATCGCCCTGCATTTCTTGATCTTGCTGAAGCTTCACCAACAACTCAAAGAGTTCAGTGTCTTCACTTAAATCCATTTCGCCATCACGGTATTCAGACATCATACTTAAACACGTATCTTCTTTATCGCCGTCACTTAATAAATCCGCTACCCGCTGCTCAGCTTCTGACACAATGTCAAACGTCAGCCCCATCGCGTATCGGGCACCCGTTTCTTGACGATCGTTCGTCAGAGTCACAAGGTTATAGCTTAAGCCGTAATCTGCAGCTTCCACTAAATTTCCATTACGCTTCCACCAACTTCTGTACCCTCGTAACGCCGATTGTTTGGCCGCCACACTCACCTTACTGCATTGATCGGTTAATTTTCGTACCGCCACGTCATTTACTAAAGCATAACTAATTGCTTTTTCTTGGGGGGTTCTAGAGACGCCACTACAGGCGGCCAATGCTAATAAACTTAAAATAATCACCACGCGCTGAATCACGAAATACTCCTACTTTGGCTGTCCAAGCTAAGTAATCACCCTGATTCCGACGGAACCTGAATGATCAACAAGGGTGGCCTTATTAATTAAAGGCTCATAATTACAATTTTAGGGGAGTTTGTCAGCTTTTACAGGGATTTAGACCATGCCACTATGCTCTCTTCGTCAAATGGCCAACATAACTCTTGGCCAGATTCGCTGCGCAACACAGGAATAAGCAAGCCATATTGCTTCACTAGCCCGTCCTCACTCGCTATATCTATCTTTTTGACGGTATAGCCTAGGCTAGGTGCCAATAGCCGTATTTTTTCTTCCGCCACATCGCATAAGTGACAGCCAGAGGTACCCAGTAATTGAATATTCACGATCTACCCGAACTAAATAAAAGTAATCAAGGTTACCACGGGCTTAGGCTAGGCTGCCATTTTATCTAGCATGGGCCTTAATAAATCGTGCAGCTTTGGATTGTCATCCATTTGCTTAAATAAACTCTCCAATAATTCTCTAGGCTGTTGAAACTGATTAGCAACTTCTTTAGCGTCTTGTAATCCAGATGCAAACTGTCCTAAAGGCGCCATAAGCCCTTTGGGTAATGATTCTGCCTGCCCGTAATCAGCCGCACCTGTAAATTGATGGGCACTTACCTGCTGCTGGCGTAAATTTAAACTAAATTGCGCTATTTGATCACCATCGCTTTCCAGCTCCAAAGCCATATCAAAGGCTGTGCTTAAATCCCCATCGTAAAACTCTTGCGCTAGATCATTTACCTGACCGACTAAATCTTCAATGGCGCTCATTTCAGCTTCATTCAGGTCTCCTTCCACACTGAATGAATATCCCGAACTGTAGTTTTGGGCAAAACTTTGCGCACTTATAGATTGCTGACCATTGTCACTATTGTAAGACTGCTTTTGAGTTTCTAAGTCGGTCATAGCGGTAATAGTGACCCTATCCCCTTCTTGAGTGATCAATTCAAATGAAAAGCTGTTTTTTTGCCTTTCATAACTTTGTTCAAAAGAGCTTACACTTGTGGCTTGGTCTGTCACCGGCCCATTATCACTGCCATCATCTTCACTAACTGGAATCGCAAATAGGGCCTCTTCTATATCATCAATACCCTGATAGATACCTGATTCAGCGCTATCAATTTTTTCAGTCAATTCATCGGTTAGTTTGCCAGCACTTTGAATTTGATCACGCGCTTGAGAGAACCCGGTTTCAACACCACTGCGCGCAGCCTCTACTAAGCCCCGCAACTCTTCATCTGAGGCCCCATTTTCAGCTGCCTGCTCTATACGCTTATTAACGTGCTTAAGAACGGTATCCATCACCGCATCAACATCAAACAGAGCTTTTTTAACCGTTTGCTCCGGACGCAGCTCAAGCCCCATATTTTCTTTAAGGCTTTGCATTAAGCTGTCATGAGAAGAGTGCTCTGAGCCCGATCCATACCCTCCCTTTATGTGAGGCTGAATTGAGGGCTCACGATCAGCTCGAAAAAATGACTGTGATTGAAAAAGAGACGCGGAAACCGTAATCATGGCTATGTACTCTTGGTATTTGACATAAACATCGGCAAAATTTTGAAAAACTTTAGCATCATTTTGAAAGTTTATGACGCTTTTAGCACACCTAACACTACTGTCCTACAATCTTAAAATCACCAAAATTTTAATGTGACACAGTTCACATTTTAATGACTGACGAGGTCAATCCAAGCTGATAATATCGCTTTGTTACATTTGCTTACAAAAACTAACAATAAAAAGAAACGTTATGGATAATCTGAGAAATTCCGAACAACAGCGCTTAAATAACATCCAATCGGCCATTCGCTTGGCAGATAATAATTGGCGAATTCGCTTTCCGATGCTTGATCATCAGAATGCGCTAGGCATGTTGTTTTTACTGATTTCACTGGGCGGCATGATCGCTTCTGGTCTCGCATATATTTACGACGTGATACCGGCCTGGGCGTGCATCGCCATTTCTGCTTTTTTTGCCGCAATATCCCACGAACTCGAACATGACTTAATTCACCGCCTTTACTTTCGTAAAAAAGCCATCGTGCACAACTTCATGATGTTAATGGTTTGGATAATGCGGCCCAATACCGTTAACCCTTGGTACCGACGCAGCATTCACTTTAATCACCACAAAGTATCGGGTACCGCAGAAGATATCGAAGAGCGTATATTGGGTAACGGCATGGAGTTTGGTTGGAAGCGTATTATCACTTCTCTTGATGGTTTTTTATCCATATCGGTACGCAGAAAAGAATTATCTGAGATGAAATTATTTAATTACATTCCATTTGTACTTAAGGGCGCGCCGTTGGCTCACCTTTATATCGTAGCATTTTACGGGTTTTTGGGCTTTCACGGGTATCAAGCCGCCACGTCTTTGATGGATATTCATCACGTGTACCCAGTTTGGTTACTGCACGTCATCGACATCCTAAATATCGTAGCGGTTGTCTGGGTATTACCCAATACCTTGCGGGCTTTTAGTCTGCACTCTGTTACCTCTATGCTGCATTACTATGGCGACGTAGACGGTTTACTAAAACAGTGTCAGGTAATGAACCACTGGGCTTTAGCCCCTCTTAACCTATTTTGCTTTAACTTTGGCAGCACTCATGCGCTACATCACTTAGTGGTGTCACAACCCTTTTACTTGCGCCAATTAATCGCCAAAGAAATTCACCCTATTATGCGTGAAAATGGTATCCGCTTTAATGATTTTGATGCCATATTGCGGGCCAACCGTTTCAATAAATCAGCGGTTAATGATCCGCTAGTGGCAACTACCGTATAACCATAAAAACCCATAATATAAGTCACTTGTAAGTGAGCCACTAGTCGCACCGAGATTTACTTTAAAACCCAAAAAAGGCCGGTTATTACTCAGAATAACTGGCCTTTTTTATGCCTATAGAGGGGAGGCAGAACCTTAAAAAAGCACAACTATAGGCATGTCGTTGGTAGAGCAAAGCATAACCACATGAATATGGTTTAATAGGACATCATAGGGCGCGTTACGGGGAGCTCGCGCCGAGCAGTAATTTTTTTATCTGGGAGCCAATTCCATTAATATCATACCCAGTATTGCATTTTTGCAGTGACAGGTTAATGTGAGGAAAAATCAACATTTATAAAGAGCAAAGTACATGAGCACTGAAAACTGGGTCACCTTAGGCGTAGCCATCGCCATTATCTTTTATTTCATCACCCTTTATAACGGCCTAGTATCTCTTAAGCATAATGTGACAAAAGCCTGGGCTAATATTGATGTACTGCTAAAACAACGTCACGATGAATTACCTAAGTTGGTCGCCGCCTGTAAAGAAGTCATGAAGTTTGAACAAGACACCCTAGAGAAGGTGATCAATGCCCGCTCTGGTGTGGCCAGCGCCCGTCAGAGTGGCAATGTAAAGGCTGTCGGTAAAGCCGAAACCACACTGCGTGCAGGGCTGGGTAATTTATTTGCGTTAGCCGAATCCTACCCTGAACTAAAAAGTAATGAGTCTTTTCAGCAATTACAAAGTCGAATCAGCTCATTAGAGAACACCATCAGCGACCGCCGCGAGCTTTATAACGAAACCGTAAATAATAACAACATCCGTATTGAGCAATTCCCTGATGTACTTATTGCTAAACGCTTTAATTTTAAGGCCGCCGACCTACTTGAGTTTGAAGAAGCCGAATTAAAAGATGTAAATATTTCGAAACTCTTTAATTAAACGAATAAAGATGAATTTAAATAACATTGAAAGCCTAAGCGCAGGTGAGTTTTGGGGCTTTTTAATCTTTCCTGCCGCTTTAAGCCTATTTTGTTTATGGGCGTTTATTCGCTACTTACGATTTAGCCGTTTAATTGAAGACACGCCCACTTCAAAAATTCGATCAGCTGCTCAAGGGTTTGCTGAATTAGAGGGGCGCGCTGTTTTAATCCCGCAAGCCACTCTGGCCTCGCCACTGTCAGGTAAAGTTTGTATTTGGTATCGTTATAAAATCGAACGCAAAGTTAGCAATGGTAAAAACACCAGTTGGCGCACGATACAATCTGGTAGCAGTCCACACCCTATTCGCTTGGATGACACCACAGGCCAATGCCTACTCACTCAAAGAGGCGCCTCTATACATACGCATATGAAGAAAAGCTGGTATGGAATGTCGTCCACACCCTCCTCTATGAGCATAGATCGCAGCGACAGTCTCATGCAGTATGGCAACTACCGTTATAGCGAAGAATTAATCCTTGAGAACACACCACTTTACGCCCTTGGACATTTTAAAACGGTACGTTCAAGTGATCACTTTCAGCAACAAAAAGCCATAGCCACTATGGCCAAATTTGATCGGAACAATGATGGTTTACTTGATGAAAAAGAATGGAAGCTAGTGCGCTTAGCCGCCAAATTAGAAGCCGACGACCTACGCAAAGAATTACTGAATGAACCTGAAATTCATACCATGGAGAAACCGGTAAAAGGCCTGCCTTATCTTATTAGTACCGGCGAGCAAGATAGCTTTGCCAATAAGTTTAAATGGTATAGCCGCTTAGCGTTCGTGGCATTTGTATTGTGCAGTTATGGCAGCGTTTGGCTGATTCAAGCACGATTAGGCCTTCACTCCTTATAACGCCCTTAATCGTCTGTTGATGAACGTAAAGACCGATAAAGCCCATCCAACAAGTGTAGATCTCAGTTAAACCCACCACTCATCAGCCCCGCTGCGTCCATGCGACAAAGACTGATGAATGGCAGGCTTAACTGAGCTTGCGGTTCAGTGTTTGCTACCGGTAAGGCAAAGCTACAATAGACTTACCTATTGAGATAAGTTCGCGTTGATTCAATACACCAGTATTAATCAAAGCTTAAAATTGTACGAGCTCACCCCGTGAGCGATCTTTAAGATACGCCATTACTCAAGTGAATACCCAGATAGCATAATGCCACCCGTCGTTAATTAGCCTTTTATTACAACAATCGCGACTGTTCGTTTAGCTGCACTAAAATTTAACGCCAAGCTAAGCGGCGTGCGTAGCACGTCCTAGCTTGAGCGCTTTGTTAACTTATAAAGTTTTGATAACTGTTATTTTTCTATATTCACCAGCCCCATTCGCTTCCCAAAGTAAAATCGCATTACCCCCGGCTTTACATACGAACTCACTAGCTTTTTCTTTTATTGCTGAAATATTATTGATATTTGGTCTTACGAAACCGTAGAAAGAAACGTCTATCTCTACCATTCCTAGCTCTTGAAAATCTCTTTTAGGATGTGTTGTGTACACCGTAACAGGGCAATTTTTAGGAAGAGCATCAGCTGTAGCTTCTCCAGTTTTGGAGTAGTTTGTAGACACTAAACTGCAACCTGATAGGGATAGCGCTAAGATTGTTAATGGTACTACTTTTTTCACATTTCACCGATTATTGGTTATTTAAAGTTAACAGCTTATTATATTTATTTGCAAAGTAAAATTATTGTTTGAGCACCTGTAGGGCTTGAATTAGATACAGGGATCCAACCTTTCGGTATTACGAATACATCGTCCTTATCGATTTTCTTACTGGGGTCTAAATCCCCAATTTCAAGAACATTAGGCCCCCAAACACTAACACACTTACTAAATTCATTTGTTTTTTCATTCTCATCAGCCTTCGCAAAAGAAGAAAAACTCAAGACACTAGCCACAATCAAAACAAGGGATTTATTCATTTTATTTTTCTCTGTATTAATTAGATATAACGCCCGCAGTTTCGGGAAAATTGTGGGGCGGCCGTTTTGCGGCTGTTTGCAAAACGGATGACGCACCATTTTGTCCGACAGCCTGCGCTTGTTAACACTGAAGGCCATCCTTATTTACCACAGTGACGTAGGCTATTCTTCCACCGCGCCACCAGATCCCTTTGGTTCCAATTTCGATACGATCAGCATGGTAGTGCCTTCGGTTTTGGTCGAGAATCCACATATTGGCTCTACCGCGCAGAGCAATTATTCCTGGTGTTGTATCACGGATTACCTGCCCCGAGTCATCAAGAAACTCAGGCCATATCATATGAATGCCTTCCACTTGAGGATCATCTCCATCATAAAGGAAATCTACCCGCATCCCCTGCCCAGGCTTACTGCCCTCTAACTCATCACAGAGATCTATCTCATACTCAACGATGAAATCAGGGAACCTATGTGATCGTTCTTGGTACGGAGTATGAGGATTCATAGAGTGTTAACGCTCAAAGCAGCGGGCGCACGTTAGTGCGTCCGACTGCCTTTGCTTGTTAGGAGCGATGTAACTCACCGCTGACTTCTTTAGCCTTATTAACGACCTCATTTCTTGCCCGCATGAGAGGGGAGTAATGATCTTGTAACTTGGCCATATGTTCTTGTGGTGGAGTTGGTGATTTGGCAGCCAGACGAAGTTGTGCCCCTTCTGTAAGCCAAGCCCTATATGCCATAGCTTTATTTGATAGCTCTGTTACCTGTTCATTCATTTCAGGGAAATACAAAGCTTCAATAGCCTCTATTTTTGATATGGGAGATTGCTCAAGGATTTCATCTCCGCCATATAAATGATAGTTCTCTTGTTTTTTAAGCCATATTTCAATTTCATAAGATTCAGTAACAAGCAACTCAAGCTTCTCTTTCTTTGCTGAAACTTTTGCTTGGCCACTGGATAATTTATGGGCGTAGGTTGTGCCTACAAGGCCGCCTGCAACACCAATTATTGCTCCGCCTATTACTGGCACTAGAGCCATCAGTGATTTAATTATTTCAGATGATTCTGATTCCACTATTGTGACTCCTAACGCCTGCCAGCAGGGGCGCAGAATGCGTCCCTCTGACTGGCTTTGTTAGGGTTAATCTTCAATGACTTCAAAAGTATTAACCTCAAATGTTAATGGATAGTTATCTTCATCATCTAAGAATTCAATAACGTAACGCCCAAAGTCATGATGAAATCCAAGGCATTTATCTTTATCGTAAATTTTAATTGCCCACCCTTCAAAAACTTCAATAATTTGATAGTTTGAAAGTGGCATCTGGCAGAGCAGATAATAATTCTTATCAGAGCTTATTATTATCTTTAAATCTAGATATCCACCTCTTCGAGATATCGAGATTTCTTTAACTTCAGCTCCGTATCCAAAATCAAAAACAAGATTGGATTCATCAGAATATGATTGTTGTGAGATTCTAGTTATCACTTGTAATGAACCCTAACATTTTAATCGTGAGCATGCGCGTTTGCACATTTTGTGTGATCGTTGATTTATGGCGTAAGTATTTGAAAGTATTTAAGAAAAACTAAAAATCCATTTCAGTTGAGCCAGAAAA
>MAAA01014296.1_pt1 | contig 12981 bp, 10 predicted proteins | sample 1115971 | NCBI WGS metagenome assembly MAAA01 (sample SAMN04961123, study PRJNA320927) | seawater metagenome | isolation source: sample BD02T6 sea water enriched with oil for 6 days | place: USA:Gulf of Mexico | collected 2013-07-27 | reverse complement strand
CAAACGAAATGCAGGGCTGAAAGACGGTCTTGTACGTTTGCTCATTGTGTCACCTAGTTGTTCATGAGGTAATCATATCACCTCTAGTTAGGTGGCCAAATTCACTATGCCACTACACTGAGCCTCCTATACATTCAATACTGAAGTCTTCTATAGGCACTACACCCTTGTCATGGCACTTGTGACACTCATATTCGATGTCACCACAAAACTTCCACATACCTCGATACCTCCTTGTGAAGCTAACAGTTCATTTATACGGCTTTGGGAGATAAAGTATTTTCCCTTTACGCTCAAACACTTACGCAGTATTTCCATGGCCAATTTAATATCAACAACCATAACAGCTAGTATTTAAAAAACAATTGACAGAGTTACACTTAGCTCCTACGCTATGTCCTCAGTCCGCGATTTGCGGACACCTTGTTGTGGGTAGGTATGAAAAGTCAAGATATACTCCTGTTGCTCAAACTTCACAGCATTGAACTCCATACAAGCATGAAAAAAGCATCAGATGCACATGTGGCTCGACTTATAGAGGAATTAGAAGAACCTAGTTTTCATGGATGGGGGGAGGAGGATACTCCGAAGGCAATTATAGATTATATATCAGTCCGTAATTTATCCCTTTCGACAGGAATAGGTAAAACTGAAGTTGGTAATATTATTAACCGTTGTATCCATTCAGGTATAGCCTTTAAGAATCGACGTACTGGCAATCCTGCAGTAAACCGAAAAGCACTGGCAGAGTTTCTAATTTACGGTGCGAAATTTGTGTTCCCTGCGACACTCGGGAAAATGACGAGGGGTATCCCGACTTCATTTTCCGCTCCAGTTATGGACGGTAAAATATTCTCAACTGGTGAGACTAAAATGGTATGGCCAGATCCATTCGGTCGAGAAAAAGGGGAAACTCTAGAGCCTATTTACAAATCTGTACCAATGGCAGTTAAGCGTGACTTAGTTCTGTATGAGCTATTGGCTTTATTTGACGTGATTCGTACCGGTAACCCCCGTGAGGCTGGTGTGGCCTCAGACATGATTGCAGGAAGATTGAAGTAATGAGTATGCATCAAGCAATGGTCGAACAGATCAAAATTTTGGCCACAGCTCTAGGTAAGGATTTATTGGATAGCGTGGTTTTCGTTGGTGGGTGTACGACAGGCATTCATGTAACGGACGATTACTCTCGAGAGCGTATACGCCACACTGAGGATATAGACCTGATCATAAGCGTTCAACTTTATACTGAATGGGCTGGCTTGCTTCAACAGCTGACAAAGTTGGGGTTCTCCCACCCACCAATGAACGAAGACCACCCCAATTGCAGGCTTTTCCTAGGGGAGTTGATGGTTGATTTCATGCCTATAGATGAAGACGTAATTGGCTATTCAAACCCATGGTATAAGGACGGAATGGACACTGCTGTGGAGCATGCCCTTGATGATGGACAGGTCATAAAAGTCCTAACAACACCTTATTTTTTAGCAACGAAATTTGAAGCATTTATTGGTCGTGGTGAAGGCGATTACTTAGGAAGTAAAGATATCGAAGATATTTTAGCCGTTATCGGCGGCCGTGAGGAGGTCGTTAGTGATATAAAATCGGCACCACAAAAGCTTAAGGAATTTCTATCTTCAAATTTCCAAACATCTTTAGATGCAGACTACTTTCATTATGCCATTCAGTCTATTCAAGGCGACTTAGAAGAAGTGATCTATGACCGAATAAATCAGATAATCCAATAGATAGTCAATGTAGAAGCAATAGAATTTTAGAGCAAAAGTGGGTATATGAAAAAGCTTATTTATAAAAGTATTCAAGGGAGTGAGTGCCCAAGTAACCAAGATACTGTTGCAGTCATTGAAAGTAATGCATACACAGTTCATGGTGTCTTTGACGGTAGTAGCAGCAGGGCGAATAGCGGTGCTTTTGTAAATGGAATCGTTGACAGGTTGGAATTTGAATTTGAGGAGTCTAGTCTAAAAGATTGTTCTTATTCTGATGTTATTCCTACGGCAATAAAGTGCGTCAATGCAGCTCGAAAATTACTAGCTTATAAATATCCCGCTGCTGGGTGCAGCTTTGTCCTGTTGGTGGATATTACAGGCCACCCCTTTACTTATACGATCTGGGCTGGGGATTGTCGGTTGGGGGTAATTGGAAAAAAAAGAACTACCTGGAAGACCTCCCCTCATCTGTTAAAAACCTGCTTAAGTCAAAATACTTTGACAAATTGTTTGCTGGCTAAAAGGCCTTGCCATCCATCTGGAATGGTAATGGCGAGAACCAAAGCATTAATAACGCTAGTATCGGACGGTGAATGGAAGCAGCGCAGTAATGATGATGCTACTGCATTAGTATTAGCTCCTTGATGTGCCAACTAAAACTACGTAGTTTACTTACCCCGCCGTAGCCCTCCCTTAACGAAATTGTTACGGTCAGCGAACACTCCATCGTAACCGACTGAAAACCACTGATCCACGCAGTTCGGCATTTACCCCAAACACCCGTAAACAGCTGTAGATAGCTCCATTGTGCTTTTCAGAAGCGAGGCCATGAGCTTGGTCTCCTCTTTGGTTTTAGCCGCATCCACAATCTGCATATTTCACCCCACGCCTAACTGACAGATCAGTGTTTCAGGCATTTATGTAAAATATAGACGCACTTTATCCATCTAGCCACCCGCTCACGGGGCGCGCTAACTGACAGAATACCTTTGTGTCAGTTAGGGCTTATGGCGCCCCTTCAAAATAAGCGAACCAAATAAAAGACTCTACAGAATTATTCCTGTGTTGTTTCAATCCACGCTCCCACGCGGAGAGCGATTTATCAATCTGCCGCTATCGCATCCATTGATATGTTTCAATCCACGCTCCCACGCGGGGAGCGATACCTAACTCTTGTTAGGCTAATCTCAGTCTGTGGCGTTTCAATCCACGCTCCCACGCGGGGAGCGATTCGAATACATGATGTCGCGTTTACGTTCCAACTCGTTTCAATCCACGCTCCCACGCGGGGAGCGATTCGAATACATGATGTCGCGTTTACGTTCCAACTCGTTTCAATCCACGCTCCCCAAGAGGAGCGATTATTTGACCTTGGAGGACTAGCCAGGATTTATAGTTTCAATCCACGCTCCCACGCGGGGAGTGATGTTCTCATCGAATCACCTCCACAAAATCAATTTTGTTTCAATCCGCGTTCCCACGCGGAGGAGCGATCGCCAACCAACGTTTGGAATATTAACGATAAGCAGTTTCAATCCACGCTCCCACGCGGGGAGCGATTTCCTTGGCTCTGTCATTTTATAATCCCTGCGGTGTTTCTATCCACGCTCCCACGCCGGGAGCGATCCTTACACGAAATGCTTGTGCACCATGGGGTAATGTTTCAATCCACGCTCCCTCGTGGGGAGCGATATCAGCAGTTGCATATGGGTCGATAAACACGCGGTTTCAATCCCCGCTCCCACACAAGGAGCAATGGTAAATTTACGCAAGATTGCGCTTGTCATCCGTGTTTCAATCCACGCTCCTACGCGGGGAGCGATACTGGACATTCCCTGCCGTAACCCCAGGGCATGGTTTCAATCTACACTCCCACGCGGGGAGCGATTCGTGCTGAATGTAATGCGCGTATCCGTGAACTTGTTTCAATCCACGCTCCCACGCGGGGAGCGATTGCAGCAAAGGCAGCTCCAGAAAATCTCCACATGTTTCAATCCACGCTCCAACACGGGGAGCGATTCTAATACTGTCTTTAATTGTATTTAAAGGTAGAGTTTCAATCCGCGCTCCCACATAAGAAGCGATGCCAAGTGGCCAGAACTCAGGTATTTTGTCTTTGTTTCAATCCACGCCTCCACACGGAGAGCAACCTAAAATATCTGCCTTGATAAATGTCTTTACCAGGTTTCAATCTGCGATCACACACGAGGAGCGATACGGAATTATCTATCCATCATTACCGAATTCGGGTTTCAATCCACGGCCCCACAAGAGGAGCGATAGTTCCACAATCGGTCATACTATACCCAGGCATTGTTTCAATCCACACCCCACACGAGGAGCGATATCTCATAACCCTAATTACGACAAACCTAATCAGTTTCAATCCACGCTCCCATACAAGGAGCGATGGGTCGGCTTGGTTCTTAGAACTAACATTGGTTGTTTCAATCCACGCTCCACACGAGGTGCGAAGCCTTCAAGTATTTTATTCATCTCTTTAATACCTTTTCAATCCTCGCTCCTACGCGGGAAACGAGCCGTTTGGTGCGGGTGTGATCTTCAAACTCTATGTTTCAATCCACACTCCCAGCCAAGGAGCGATGCACTGACTGGCCGAACCGCGACGAACTAACCAATTTCAATCCACTCTCCCACACGAGGAGCGACACAAGTAAATCCCGCTTTGCTCAACACCTGATGAGTTTCAATCCACGCTCCAACGCTGGGAGCGATATTAGATTTTGATGAAGTGGTCCATCTTAATCAGTTTAAATCCAAGTCCCCACGCGGGGAGCGATTCCTCTCTTTGACGTGATCCGGAATTTTGTCATAGTTTCAATCCACGCTCCCACACTAGGAGCGATTACCTGGGTCCTCTGAGCCCCTGGCCCATTTATGGTTTCAATCCACGCTCCCACCCGGGGAGCGATTAAAGCGTTCGACGCTCAAATTTTAGTAAAACTGGTTTCAATCCACACTCCCACGCGGGGAGCGATCTTATTGGTCGGTGTCGCCGCGGGCTTGAAGGCTGTTTCAATCCACGCTCCCACGCGGGAGCGATAATGTTCGACGCAAGTCGTACATGCGCCACTTACCGTTTCAATCCACGCTCCCATTCGAGAAGCGATGTGCTTTATTATTGGCTAACTACATACATACTCCGTTTCAATCCACGCTCCCTCGCGGGGAGCGATCCGACCAAGAGTTTGCCGATGCAGAAGCTATGGTGTTTCAATCCACGCTCCTACAAGAGGAACGATTGTTAAGAGCCATTGCACGCTGTTTGAGTTCGGGGTTTCAATCCACACCCCCACGAGGGGAGCGATACTACAGGTTTATTTGTTGAAGCTAAGCGTGTCGAGTTTCAATCCACGCTCCCACGCGAGGAGCGATATTTGAGCGTATCTCGAAAGAAGTTAGGCAAACCGTTTCAATCCACACTCCCATACGAGGAGCGATAGTGCAGCCTTATATCTATTCTAGAAAGAAAGAAGTTTCAATCCGCGCTCCCACGCGGGGAGCGATTACCAACACAGATACCCTGTTGGTTTTCATAATCGTTTCAATCCACGTTCCTACGCGAGGAGCGATCGCCAAATCTTGGCGAAACCATCCCGGTCATAGAATTTCAATCCACACTCCTACACGAAGAGCGATCATAGTGGGCCATGCCTTGTTAACAAAATCATGGTTTCAATCCACGCTCCCACGTGGGGAGCGATACGCTGCAGAGTCCACCTGGGAAATGCTTAAACAGTTTCAATCCACACCCCACGCGGGGGCGATACCAGTACGTCAGCTTATCTTTAGCGTGTTCGCGGATTCAATCCACGCCCCCACAAGGGGAGCGATTTGTACGGGGTGCCAGGTGAGTCCGGTTCATCCATGTTTCAATCCACACTCCCACAGGAGGAGCGATAATTCCACAATCGGTCATACCATATCCAGGCATTGTTTCAATCCACGCCCCACGCGTGGAGCGGTTTGTTTATCATTGCCCCCATTTCGCCTTTGCGGTTATTTCAATCCACATTCCCACACAGGGAGCGACCCACAATTAAAAACCTTCGATCTCTTCCGCCTCTAGCCCAGCCAGAGCACTAAGCTCGTAACTGCCATCACCATTTACGCACAATGTTCGATGTACCTTGGCCGAAGAATACTGCCCCGCCTTGCTATTGTGTTGCCACCAAATTATTTTTTCCACAGACATGGAGCCTTCGGGTCGGGCTGAAGATGCATCCCCTTCAAACAATCTAGGTAGCAGTTGTTTAATTATGTCGGCGTCGTCATTACTAAAGCCAGTACGCTCTGAAAGCTGCGGAGTCATGGCGCCATAGGTAACATACACTGCCTCGTCCACCCTGTGTTTCATGCCCATAGTGTCAGAGCTTTTTTTACTGCCATCCCCCGTCCCGTTCACGCTCTTGGTAATCTGGGTACTGGTGATGCTCACTGGATCGACAGAAAATGCCGATTGAATAGTAACCGGACCGCGAATGGAAATTGAAACGCTATCCTGACCATCCCCCTTATAGGCAAACAACTGCCCAAAAGATCGTACATCAAACCACTTGTCACAGGCCTTACTGGCCGCTTCATCCTGGCTGGTTTTCTTGGTATTGAAGGTGTCCTTACCCAGGCCATAATCACTGTGAAAGGCGCGACTTTGTAGGCTGGGCATGCCGTCGGTCTTTTTCTCGTCTGACTGCACGAAGATACTCTCGCCGCTGTCCTGCAGGCGGTCGCGAATTTTCCGCTTTAAACAGACGTCCATGATTTCGCCACGACCTTCGTAATCCGTGCGCGGTCGATTACCATTCAAAGGGTCGCCATTGGGGTTAGCATTTTTAACTGATATGATAACTGCAAAATCAATTTTGTTATTCAGACTCATGGTCACTATCCTTAATATTATCAGTAGACTTTTTAGTATTGCGCAGCGCTAAACGTTGACAATGAAAGCCTAGCAAAAACTCTCCATTAAGCTTGCCGTCATTAGTGAAATCCCCGCCGTCGAACAGCACCATAATCGCGTCCAGTTCTTTATTGGCATTGACCAAAAATCCGGCTCGAGAGTTTCGCAGCTGCCGCATATAGGGCTCTAATTGCTTATAAATATTCGGCCAGGTGCTGTAAGGCCGATCTGAGAAGCGCTGCATTAAGCGACTGGCGGCTGTAGGTCGATTGACCGAGGCGGCACGCAATGCCACCTCTTCAATCCGCTCCGCCATCGCCAATAACCGGCCGTAGAGATAATCTCTGGAGGTATTATCCGTATCGAGTGACATCGAGAACTCCTTTCGTTGATGAATAGTGGGGTGGCGAAAATGAAATGCGCGGTAGAGCGAACAGGCAACGCCGAGGGTTTTTTCCCACTCCCAGCGCTCACGACCTGCAGGGCTCCTTGCACGATTCACCGCCATAGAAACCAGATCACGAGGAATACTACTCCCCTCCAAAATGCAGGGCATGATTCGCTCGTAGAAATTTTTCTTCAGGCTGTCGTTGCTCTTTAGAATATCGCCGTATACCGCATTCATAATGGTGAATGGAGACGGCGCCGACACAGGCCAAATAACCTTACTTGTCGGCTTGCCCTTGGGGCGAGATATTTCTTTGGTAACCCTTTGATACCAAGCCATATCCGTATGCCATCGGAAAATTTGATCTAGGTATTCCCCAGGCAAAGTTTCACGGTAATACGTGACCGCCATACGCCCTGGGGTGGCCGAGTCGATGGCCATAATGGATATTTGATCATTAGCGGCAAGCTTAGCTCGATACCCAGCCATGTAGCGATTTAGTTTGGTGGCAAAGCTCTGACCTACATCCAATGTGTGGTCAGTTGAGGCGTCTGAGGTATCTTCCTGAACAGGAACAATATCTTCCACCTCGCTAAAATCGTCGAAGTCAAAATCCAGTGTGGCGGCAATGGGGGCTGGGATGGGCTTAGCAAAGGCGGCCCATGCAACAATGGCCTGATCACCATTGCGAAAGCCCTGCCGTTTAATCAGCCAGCGCAGAGCATTATGGGTTTTTTGGGTGGTTAGACTACCTATGGCAGCCCCTTGAAGGCCACTTTCAGCAATGCTTTTTTTACTATCTGTAAAGCGTCCTTTAAAAGTAAAGCCAGACAAATCATTAGATGATACTAACTTGGCCCTATCCCCCGAATGACGTAGCTTAGCCGGGTGACTCCTAGCGATGGGCTCTCGCCTTCCGGACACGTAGCATAGGTCGGTATGACCGGCATTGGTTGCATCAAAATTAATCCAGCTTTGTTGTACTCCTTTATCCGTCCAAGTATCACTCTCTGCGTGCCCAGGCCGCTCTACCGACCAACAGATCAAGGCACTGCCTTGCTCAAATTGACCTTTTTCTTTTGGCAGTATTTTTAATAAGGTAGGGGGCTCCTCTCCTTCACGGCACCAAGCAGTCAGCAATACATTTTCATCATCAACCCACAGCACCTGTTGGGCTATTAAATCTGCCACCAAACTCTGTTTGCTAACGTACGCCAGAATGGCGCAAACACTTAGGTGGTGATGCTCGGATTCACACCAATCGGATAATTGCTGGCGATAGCTACCAAAATAAGCAGCCTTTTTACCACCATAATCGGAATAATCAGCCGCTACATATTGAATTTTATCCGCCAGAGGATGCGGAGCCTCACCACTACTTCGGCCTGCTGAGCTTTCGGTGGCCGGCAAAGTGATCTGTGTTTTCTGCAGCACAGAAGCGCGCTTAAAATTGCCTTCGCCATCAATCACTACATTGATATGGGCATTTTGAACTGTGTGACTAATGGGTATGGGTTTTTCATCGGCTGGTAACTCCAGCTCCATGACCTGTTCATAGGTCTCGTAAAGCCTTGCCATCCAACTCATAAGGCCTCCTTTTCAACAGGCAACACATTGTCATCCAGATCGAACTTTTTAGCCTTCATATCTCGCACATAGCGGCGCTCTGGGCAGTGCTCAGGTCGAGGAAATTCAATTACCCCTCGTTTCATCACTGGGTACCAAAAACGGCTGTGTAATTGCTGCCCCCCTGTTTCATCTGGATAGTCAAAACCGTGAAACATAAAACCAAAGCTCAGCTCATCAATGTCGTCATAGACACCCTCGCCTTCACCAAACTTACAAGGCTCTACATAACCCTGGCAGTCCCGCACACCGAGACTGATATCCTGCCGGCCACCCAACTCCAGTGCACGTTTGGAAATCGCGAAATGCTTGCCGTCGATACGATCCCGTGCCAGCTCCGGGCGCTGCTCATTCCACTCAAAATGCGCCTCTACCTGATACTCCACATCGTGCAGAAAGGTATAGATGGCTAGGCTATTGCCCCCACTCCACACCAGTGGCTTGGTGCCCTTGGTCTGGGTACGTAACGGTTTGATAATTCGTACTCTATCCACATGCCAGATGAGAGTCGGCTTCCAGTAGATGGATTTCAGTACCCCTTTGATCGCTTCATAGGTAGGCACATGATAAGAGCATTTTTCACCGCCAATCTTGGTAACTGGATCGGTAAACAATGCATAGCGGCCCCACAATTTAAAACTTATACTATTTTTCATACAAATCCATTTGCTCCATTATATTTTTATAATATCGAGTGATTGCACTGGCTCGGTCGACACACCAAAGTGCTCGCTGTAATACTGCGCATCTAAGTAATAGATGCCTTCCCCTGCCTGGGTTTCATGAATTGCAGCGGCCGCAATTAACTTATCCCAGACATTAGGAAATAGATTAACGCTATAAATTTGGGCCCGTTTTAGGGCTTTAAAATACGCTGCTGAATCGAAGTCCCTAGCCAAGCGACAGAGGGCGCTGATTATTTCGCGACCTTCCCCATAAGGCACGATCAACGATTTAGCTGGTGAGTCTATAGCCTGAAATGCTTTGCCTGCCTGCTTAAAAGACTGTTGCAACAAAGGTAATTTACCCTTGCTGGCTCGCTCGTTATTGCCGTTACCAATGTTAAATTTATTGATGCTGAGCAGGTTTAACAGGGTATCGGTGCGAGTACTTACCTTTTTGGTGAGCGGGTAAGTCATTTGATCACTGCGATCAAAAAAGTAATATTGGAAATAACGCTCCATGGTCTCTGGTGCCAGTTCTTGGCCAAGCGGTGTCTCACTCAAAACTCTGAGGGTTTTTTCCCGCCCGACCTTAATATCTGCCAATAGATCGATATTTTCTTTATTTGGATTTATCACATCCACCTGCCCTTTGACCGGCTCACCTTCGACCGAGATTAACTCGCCATGGCGATTACATCGACCTGCTGCCTGTGCGATAGAATCGAGCCCCGCCACAAAGCGAAGCACTGAGGCAAAGCTGATATCTACACCAGCCTCAATTAATTGGGTACTCATACACAACACAGGCAAGTGGTCTTTCAAACGTTGGCGTATGGTCTTCAATAATGCCTTACGATGAGCAGGACATTGATTGGTACTAAGATGAAACAATGCTTCTGCATCGACATTATCGACACAACTTTGGAACAGGTCACTGGCCCACACTTTGGTATTCACTATGACCAGGCAGCTACCAACTGTTTGCAAATGGGACTGTGCCAACGCACTGATCTCAGCTAGGTCCCAACCTCCCGGTTTAATCCTATTATTTATATCGACACGATTCAGGCTAGAAAAAAGTTTATCTACATCCACCAACTCAGCTTCTTTTGCTAATTTTAATTGGCCGTTACCGGGGGCGCGTAGCGCATCTAATATGGGCTGAGTGGCGGTACAGAGCAGAACCGTAGTTCCTGCATGTTCACTGAGAAAGTTCACTGAGTTACAGAACATGTGAACACATTTGACGGGTAAAGTTTGAATCTCATCAAACACCAACACAGATTTTGCTAATTGGTGCATACGCCTAGCAGCGCGGGTACCACCTGCATACAAGGTATCTAAAAACTGTACCATCGTGGTAAAGACAATGGGAGCGTCCCAATTTTCGGCCACCAATTTTGCATGCCAATTGTGCTGGTCAGGCTCAATATTACTATGGTGTTCAAGCACCCAAGAAAATAAATCCTCATCACTCTCAAGGATATCCCGGACCTGTTGTGCATTTTGTTCGATGATTGAGGTGTAAGGAATAATATAAATAATGCGATCCAGCTTGTGGTGAGCCGCATGGTGTAATGCAAAGCGTAAGCTAGCGAGGTTTTTTCCACCCCCTGTGGGGACAGTTAGGCTGTAAATGCCTTGTTTATCATGGGCTCTGTTGAGGCAGGTTTGGGATATATCACGACGAATTTCATCTATCGGAAATTCTATAGAAAAGTTTTTCAACCTTGCTTCTAAACGATCGATTGCCACGGACCAGTTGTCGCTCTTGCGCTGATGTAAGCGTGCCTTTTTACGAGATGGATTTTCGAACTCGGCACTGCTAAGACGGTCGGCATCAATCAAACAGCTAAACAAAAATCGCGTTAACACTCCGAGAGTAAAAGCATCAACCTTGGAGAGCGTCTCACTCCCATTACGTGGTAAGCGAACGACCTGTTGTAATCTACCAAATAGTTGTTTAACAGTATCTACATGCAAAAGCTCGTCAATGCGAGCTAACAATTCTGTGTCGGCATTACCCTGTGCTTCTTTAAGGTGGGTTTGGGTAAGGGGCTTATCCATGCGTTCGGAAAATTTAAAAACGCCATCTTCTGCTAAGCAATCAATCAGGCCGCTGTGATGAGAGGCTATACAAAGCGCCAACATCTGCCCACATAGCTCACCTATTCCAGACTTCCCACCTATTGGTGCGAACCGCTGCCAAAGATACTGAGCGCCCGCAGTGGAATGATCGATTTTTCCCTTTAAAGGTCCAGCTTCGACATAATCATCTGCATCCGGACTGATACGTCCCTCGGCCGAATTTATATAGGTCTGAAATTGACGACTGTACTTACCAAAGTCATGCAGCAAGCCAAGCAACAAGCCGATATCCGCTAAACCGATCTTAGCGGCAAACCCCTGGGCCAGCTCACCGACTTCCGACAGGTGCTCTGCCAAGCCCTGGACGGCTCCATCACTCTGTCGAATATGGGCAACGAACTTACCATCCCACTGGGAGCCCATTGTTTGCTTAGAAATTTCTTCCACTTAACACTTCCATGCGCTTTAACGGCAACCATAGTCCTTTACAGCCAATGATTGCTTCCTATGTACCTCTACCTTGATACAGGTAAAACAATATCCAATACGTATTAGCATCTAAGCATTAACCAATATTGGCTTTGCCATTTAAGCCGTCCATTTAATGACAACACAACCTAACTTATCACTTATACATTAAAGCCTTTCAAATAAATTACAATGCAGCTGTCCGCGACAGTATAGTTACCATATAAATTTATGGGCCTGTTAGTTTCCTGGGGGGATTACCGCGGGAATATTTGCAGGTACGGTATAGTCGATAGGCTGTAAAGTGTACCTGGCGGTCTTTCACTTACTGCACTCCCAATAACCCAACACAAGCATTCCCACGCGCCAAGTAAGAGATAAGTTTTTAAGATGAAGTGCGACGCTGAGTCATAAATGAGATAAGTGGCCAGAACTCGCAGTTTTGTTATCATGAAAAATAACCAGGTACTCACAGAAATGGACGCACCCAGTGATTACACAGCATGTAGTACAGCCCATAAAGAGGGCACCAGTTAAACCTGCCAAAGCAACTTTACTGAGCAGATTGAAAGGCTACGCCAAAGCATTAAGTAACCCTTTGCGTTTATCCTCCCTTATGGCACCGAAACCACCACGCATTGAGTGGGCAGCACAGTCCTGGACCTGTGGTACGCCTTTTGTCCAGGCACCCGGAAAGTGGTCTGATGACGTCAGAAAGCTAGTACTTGATAACTTCGATGAAGGTTTGCCTGAATTGCTTGAGAACTTAGAAAAAGGGTTACCTGCCCTACCAGAAAAGGGAAAATGAAGTGAAAAGTAATCGCGATGGGATGACTATTTATTAGTCAAAAGGACTTAAAAAGACGTGAGTTCGATCCCCTCTTCTGCAGCGACTTTATGTAACATTCAAAGTAACACCTGACAGTATAAAACACAGACAATTCCAGCATAAAAGGCAGCTTCAGGGCATATACACAACCCCGCCGTCTCCACCAAATTCTTGCTTTTAAGATTTTTTGAAAGTGAAGTTTGATGACACTACGGGACAGTACTTGTACTGAACCAGCCAAAATCCGGTCTTTAATGCATCAAAGA
>MAAA01014294.1_pt1 | contig 13045 bp, 10 predicted proteins | sample 1115971 | NCBI WGS metagenome assembly MAAA01 (sample SAMN04961123, study PRJNA320927) | seawater metagenome | isolation source: sample BD02T6 sea water enriched with oil for 6 days | place: USA:Gulf of Mexico | collected 2013-07-27 | reverse complement strand
AGCCAAATTAATCGTGTGGAGAAATTATTAAACAATCGACCCAGAAAATGTTTAAATTATCGAACACCTTACGAAGTCTTCAGAAAAGCCTGTGGTGCACTTACTGATTGAATGTGGCAGGCCTGACCCTCCGTGCTCTCTCATGACGAAGCGATGATTGGTTGGGAAGGGGCAGAAGTAATTGGGCTGGTAGCCGATTGGGAGCATGGTTATTTATTGTATATCGCCTACTATATATAAGACTGGCGAATTAAGAATGTAAACTGTATTTCACACTGCAGGGTATGGGATTCAAACCCTGTTCTAGTTTTTTGTCTTTAACCGCCCATTCCAAATAAGCAATGTATCTTTTTTATGACTATATTCGTTTACGAATGTAGATACGGGGACTAGCGTTACAACGTAGTACAAATAGAAAACTTAAATATATCATCATCTGATATTTAATAGGCTGGCTAGATTACGTAGTGCTCGTATCGCGCCAAGCCTTATGCTCTAAAAATAAAATAAATTCTATTATGAAAGCTACTTATTCTAAATCTACCTGGGCTAATGGACATTCATCGATGCCAAATAAAAAAATTCGACATATTATGAAATTCTATGATCGCCTTGCATCAAGTGAAGATTATGAATGGGTTCGATGGGCAGAGACTAGAAAACGATTTACTAAGAACACAGCAAATAAATTTTTTATTGGAGTCATGCTAGATCAAGGACAGGTCGCAGAGCGAGCCTGGAACGGCGGCAATTATTTCGTTGATAACTACTTCAATGAAACTAATGATTTTTGGGGTGAGATTAGCAATACTCACTATGCAACCATAAAAAGAACATGTCAAAAAGGCTTTAATGGAAAATCATTTGCTATAAAACACTCATATAATAGGTTCCCTAAAGATCTTAAATCAACGGCAATAAAAATTATTACCGACTACGACTCAGATGCCAGGAATATCTGGAATGTAAATTCAAAAAATGTATCGTTAATCTATGAACGATTCATTGAGTTTAATGGCATTGGTTATGCGCTCGCAAAAATGGCACAATTTATATTGACAAGAAATTACGGTATTGCAGGTGGACGAATAAATCAACATAAAATGGCAATTAAACCAGACATCCTTGTTAAGCGTGTTTTAAGTAGAGTAGGTATCACATCTTCAGAAAACACCAATGAAGTGATAAAAGCTGTCCAGGATCTTGCATTAAATTCACCAGCTGATTTTGATGCAGCGGCATGGACTATTGGGCGTGAATATTGCTTTAACCAAAACCCAAATTGCCAGTCATGCCCTATTCATAGCATATGTAATTTCAGGCTTGCGCCGTAGACTAATAAATTTAAAATGAGGCTCCCATCCGCTATTTTTCACGCGCGACCACATTTAGATTTGGTCTGGTATTGCTCACATCATCAATCGCCCTTTTGCGCTGCGCTAAATATATAGCTAACACTGCCCGGAGTAGCTATTCTACGCCATACTGAATCATGAGCATTCGCCCTTAATAAATACCTAAATTTCCCAATATACAATCTAGCACACCGTATTTCCCAACTAGTATTACCAATAAAACCCCAGCCGAAGCCTAGCTAATTTAGATAAAACACAATATAAGTGCCAATTACAGCGCGCTACGGCCACTAATATTTTTATTGTTAAAACCTTAAAGCACTCTGCCAAGTAAGCAGGTTATTTAATAGCACGAAAATTATACTGTATTAGCCATATTGCGCATATTATTGCGTCATTGCAGTTGTGTTTACATGGCTGTACTATTTACTACAAAATATGATTGCTCCTTCTCTCGGGGAAACATTGACCGGCTGAATTTCAAGTAAAAACAAAGTACTATTAAGAAATCCAACAGAATTGAATATTAGGGTGAAATGCCATTTTGCATTAACAAGTAGGCGTTAAAAATCACCCAAACACATGCCAATTACTTCAAATTTAGAATTCAAGCGCTAATGAAGTAAAATCCATTGGATTTGCGGCATTAAAATCATCCGTTAAAAGATAAATAAAGCAGTATTAGTTAATACCTTAAAATATGAATAATGAAATAGTTAAAGTAAAACCATTTTTAAAGTGGGCAGGAGGGAAAAGGTGGTTTGTTGCAAATCATGATCACCTATTGTTCGAAGGATATGATCGCTACATTGAGCCTTTCTTAGGAGCTGGCGCAGTTTTTTTTCATGAAAATCCGAAATCAGCTTTATTAAGTGACATAAATTTAGAACTAATTGAAGCATACCAGTCAATTCGAAATCGTTGGCGACAAGTGATAACATTGCTGGAAGAGCATCAAGTAAACCACTGCAAGGAATACTACTATCACATGCGGAGTGCGACCCTAAGCACGAAAATAGAAAGAGCTGCTAGATTTATTTACTTAAACCGAACATGTTGGAATGGCCTGTACCGCGTGAATCTAAAAGGTGAATTCAATGTTCCTATAGGAACAAAGAACACTGTATTATTTCCTGACGAAAACTTCAGCGCCATCTCAAAGGTCTTAAAGAATGCAAAAATAACTAACAATGATTTCGAAAGCTCTATTGATAACGCAGGGCTAGGTGACTTTCTGTTTATTGATCCACCTTACACGGTTAAGCACAATAATAATGGTTTTGTGAAATACAATGAAAAAATATTTACATGGTACGATCAAGAGCGGCTTTTTTATGCGCTGCAGCGCGCCAAAAAAAGAGGCGCTTCTATAGTAGTTACAAATGCAAATCACGAAAGTATTAGCAGCCTGTATAAAACAGGTTTTGAAAAAATTGAAGTTAGACGCGCAAGTACTATATCTGGTAAGGCTATACACCGGGCCAAGTACGATGAATTAGTAATGATAAGTAGGTAATAAAATGAATGGAATCGATAGTTTCTTCACGGAAGCAGAATACCAGAACAATCCCCTAGCTAAATTAGTAACATTCTTAGCTGCGCAACCTAAATTAGAAGCGGCCGGAAATTATGAAGCAATGCGCTTTGTCGGGTATGTTTTAGATATCAGCTTTGAAGAAGTAAAAATAATAACCTGCGACCCTTATAAAAAAGCAGTTGGCGGAGTTCCAAGAGGTTCTTTTCTAATTATGGCCCCTGATTCGCTAGATGGCCTCCCCCCACACTTTACGTTACTAAGAGTAACGGGGACTGCACCAACTCCACTTAGTCAAGATGTACAGCAAACCTATTTTGAATTACATAAAAAATCAATGCCTGAGTTAGACGTATGGACTGCAGGTGAGTTGCAGTGGGGGGCACTTTCGACACAAGTTTTAGGCATGTTTTATCCGGATCAATCTAATAGCGAAAAAATGGCCTTTTCCGGTGATGTAAATAATGTTGTTAGTGGTCATCGCTATAAAGTATATGCACCAGATGATGAATTATTAAATTTAATTGTAAATGGTACGGTGCCACAAGACAATAATTTTGAATTAGGCAAGCTTAGATTAACAGAATGCCAGCTACCGTTCCTAAATAAGCCCCAACCCAATGTTGCCATCAATATATCCACCAATGACTTTCGTGGCTTTAGAACTGCAATGTTTGGTAAGACACGTATGGGCAAGAGTAACGTTGTTAAACTAATAGCCCAAAGTTTGATCGAGACAACCCTACATGACAATTCCATTGGCCAATTAATATTCGACATCAATGGTGAGTATGCAAATGACAACCCACAGGATGGTAATAGATCATTGCGAAGTGCCTATGCAGCCCGCTGTCACGTCTATGCACTTACAGCACGAAAAGCTACACCCTCTAAACCATTGAAATTGAATTTCTACGAACAGCCAAAGCAATGCATGGAAGTCTTGGCGTCTTTATTAGAGCTCGATGGAAAAAGTTCAATCTATATGAAAAGCTTTGCAGGTGTGAATGTACCAAGCATTGAGGAGGCGATTGCAGAAAGTAATTACGGCGACAAAACCAGAGCCATTAGAAAAATTCAATTTTACTGGGCAATTTTGATAAAAGCAGGTTTCGATATTGATACGGAAAAGCTACATAGCCTAGGCCTATATTCGAAAAATACGCATAACTTTAATCCTGGTTTTAATAAAGCGCTAAGACAAGCTATTTATGATCATGCCGAAATGGAAATGCCTGCGAAAGTAAATAGTATACATCAGCTAGTAAAAGAGCTTGAGCTATTAAGTGTATTTAAGCGTGAAAAGAAAAATGACAAAACCCTAAATAAGGATGGCGAACCAGTATTCGATCCTGACGATGGATTTATGCTGGATTTTTTAGAACCGCTATCAGGGGCAGGGCCAGCTGTGTTGAAACCATACGCAGCGTACCATTCCTCTAACGCCGGTGATTTTATAGGCGAAATAATTCAACTTCTTGATGCGGGTAAAACTGTCATCCTTGATCTTGGTAACGCTAATGAAAATATACGCGCATATTTTGCAGACATGCTTTCAAAAGCTGTATTCCGAAATCAAGAGAATAAATTCACATCAAACACGTTAAGAAATCATTTCGTTCAACTTTACTTTGAAGAAGCACACAACTTATTCCCAAAAGATAGCAAAACTGTAACTGACGTTTACTCCCGATTTGCAAAAGAGGGGGCTAAATTTCATATCGGTATGGTTTATTCCACGCAATCACCATCTACCATAAGTAAAGATTTACTTGCACAAACTGAAAACTTTTTCGTAGCCCATCTAGCATCGCAAGATGAAGCCAACGCACTAGCCAAAATGCAAAATTCCTTTAACGGATTGCAACAGGATATATTGAGCGCAAGAACCCCTGGCTATATGCGAATGCTAACTTTTTCACATCGCTTTGTTATACCAGTTCAAGCCACTAAATTTGAAGTGGAGGCTAGTTTATAAATGCCTTACCAGAAAGGAAGCAGACTAGGGGGTGAGAGGGCTAGCAAGCTTGGGCATTTAGATGTCATTCAAAGCGAGCTAGTAAATAAGATCATTGAGGAGTTTGAATCACCAGCAGATTTAGAGAACTCAACCAGTTTGAATTGGGTGGAATTCGATGCAAAGCAGGAAACTCAGCTTAACATAGTATTTTCCGTGGACGGTTCTATACAGGAAATCAGAAGCGATCAACAACCCTGGAGGGAACTAGCTTTTGTAAAAGTTGCACTTTTAAGCCTGCGGCAAAACGAAATAGATAAGTTAGACCGGAAGTCGCCTCATCCGCTCGCACTAAGAGATATAATGAAGGATTCGGCTATCCAGCACTCTACAGTCTTGCCATTAAAGAATATCTCGCTCCCTGGGATGAATAATTGTAATGCTGTGAGAAAAATTGTTTTTGATTCATTGAAAGATGCATCAATTGATGGCATTGCAATGGATACACTTAAATGGCTGTTCTATGAAAAGTGGACCGGGGATACCGGTAAATCTTCGCCAGAATTTCAGTGCCCGCACTGTGAAGAGGTAATTGCCGGCCTACCTTACGATGCCGAAATACACAGCTGCTCGAATTGCTCAGAGGAAGTTTTCATTTCTGATGTAATTGGGTTTCACCTTGAAATGGCTGATGATTCAACACCTGGTACTGTGGCAAGTTCCTATATGTTGATTTATGAAACACTATTATTGTTTACAGGTATAAGATTTTTTTGGGAGCAAGATAAATTAGATGTTTTGCAAAAATGTTTATTCATTAAGGATGGACCGCTAACACTACGAAGCCAATACTCGAAATTGGCTATCCCTATACGTCGCTTATTCGCGTATGCGAAAAGTATTGGCGTCACGATCCATATGGTTGGGCAGGAAAAGACAGGATCTTTTGTTGATCATCTAGAGTTAATTTCAAGAAATGCCCCATCACAATCTTATTTTTTACCTGATAATGATTATATTAGAAGCGAGATCCAACAACGGCCAACGCGAAGCGAGGATTACGGCCTTAGAACAAACTATGGTAATAAAGTTTTTGTAAAGACTGATGATTACCACTCAATGGTGCTAAGTATACCCACAGGTGAATATACTGACAGTGACACTATAGAGCGCTTACACGGTGCCGTGAATATTATTAGTGCGCTAAAAGGTTTGATTAGTTACAAACATGAAAATGCCCTCGTACCAATAGAGCTTGCTAATGGGGTCGCTTCGCTATCATCCTACCCCTCTGCTGCTATATTAAAATTATTCTCTGGCGTGTAAGCAGGGCGTGGCCAGGGCAGGGCTTGCTTTTTGTCTAAACGCACAAAACAAGATCTGCCCCTTGCCTTTGCGCCCATATGTCCACCCCACCAAAATCTTACAAATAAAGAGCCCGTTTAAAATAACTGCGAGGTTGATTTATCATCACCATTAAACTTAATACTTTTTAACATCTTATTAACATCTTCATACATATTTTTATTTAACAAATGAACGATGTTTTTATTTACATTGATTGCCGCACCAAACTGCTTCGCTATATACGAAAAATCATTATTTATAATTGCTAAATTACCTAAACACTTTTCACTTTTTTGATCGGTATCTGTTCTAGACTGACCTAACACCACTAAGTATCTTTGATAATCCAAAATTGCTTTTGAAGCATGCAAGCTTCCCCCTTTCAATCCTGTTTGAACTAAAAAGACAGAGGAAGAGAGCGCGGCTTGAATTCGATCTCTTTTGACAAAATTCCCTTTACCCATAAAGGATTCGTAAGCATACTCCGTAACTAACAAACCACCACTACGCAATATATCAGAAGCCAAGCCTTCATTAACTTTCGGATATATTCGGTCCAACCCATGGGCTAGCACCGCAATGGTTTTCCCTCCTGAATCAATGCAGGATTGATGGGCTATTGTATCAATACCTATGGCAAGGCCACTTACAACACCCCACCCCTTTCTTACAAACCATTCACTAACATTCCTTCCAATCACCGCCCCATGCGGTGTGGGCTCCCTCGTACCAATCACGGTAATATTCCTACTATTCATAATCGAAACATTACCGGAACAAAAAACAATTTTTGGAGCGTCATAAGTATTCCGCAAGCTTTCTGGAAATTCACCATCATATATAGATAAGATACTATGATTATTTTCAGTTGCTATTTTTACTTGAGTATTGGCAAATTCAATCACGCCAGCAAATTCTTTTTTCGAATAATTAAACTTTGGAAAGTGAACACTTATAATGTCTTCAAGCTCGACATCGTCGATACTTGATAAACTTGATATTTTGTCCAGCGCCTTGGGGCCAATTCCCTTAAGCTTACTAATTGCCAATAATTTGAAAGTACTATTTGATATAATCATATTGAATCCGTTCTTCTACACTTTGGATATCCACTACACGCTACAAAATAACTTTGATCCCTCCTGTTTTGCTTCTTATACATAGGTTTCTGACAATCAGGGCAGTCCCTAATTTTAATCTCTTCCGTATAAGTACATTTAACTTCAGTGAAGTACCCGCTACAACCCCAGAAGCGAACACCTTTTGGCTTTCTTATATTCATAGTTGAACTACATTCAGGACAGATTTTCAATTCACCGCTAAAGCTAACTGTTTTTGCCAATGCTATTGAAAACACCCTTTCAGCTTTTAACTCCGTCAATATACTATGCGTCCCCTGCAAGGTTGCGCCAGTAGTTAATACATCATCAATAATTAGTATTTTCTTTCCCTCAATTAAGTCCTTATACTTATTCTTAATCTTTAAATTTTTATTTATCTCTTCAACTCGATTCTCTTTCGCACCGAGCGTCTTCAAACTCTTAGCACCCTCAGAAAAATAAAATAGATCTTTAATAAAGGTACTTGAAATATCAGCCTTCTTCCCTATTCTTCCTAATAAATTCTCCAACCTCTGGTTTTTACCATACTTCGCAGGCACCACAGAAATAATATCAAAGCCTAATTCATCATTAAAAAGGTATTTAGGTAGCTCTTTTACGACATGTCCTAATAAGTCCACAAAATACTCAGGCATAACGTAATTCTTCACATGATCTTTTCTAACGATTTCCTTAGACAAGGAATGGGCGTCATGCAGCCCCGCCATCAATACGCTACCTTGACTATAATATCTCCCCAAACAAGCCACATCGATTTCATCGCGATCTAAAGCCACTATATTACCTTCTAAATTAAGGGGAGCAAAATAGAGCTGCTTTTTTTCAATCCCAAAAGACTTCTCATGGGCGCACCTTTCTGCTATCAACTTTATTTGGTCGTAGTCATCTAGCTCACTTATAAAACTTTCTGAACTCAACACTGCCGCTGGCATTTGAGTCATTTTTTTATTAGAACCCCAAGCTGGCGCAATTGGTTTAATTCCAGCAGCATAACAAGCATTAAAATCCCTATGGTCATCACCAATGTAAAGAATGTTATCGCTAGCACATAAACCCATCTGCTTTAAAGCCATTTGAATCCCTTTTGGCGATGGTTTCGCTCCTGCAGCCCCAACATCCCCATAGGAAATAACAACAGGAAAATATTGCGCCAAATTATGAAAGTCCAATAGCTGTGAGGCGTAGTCTTTAGGGGAATTAGTAACAATAGCCAAAGGTATTTTCATCTCTCTTAATTTAGAAAGTACCACTTCAGTTTTTTTATAAACAACGGCTAGCTTTAATTGCTCTTCGGTCATATTTCGATATAGACCCTGCTCTCTAATTTCCGCCAATTTATCAGTAGCTAATAGCGTATTATCCATATCGAATATAACTCCCTGAACTGCATTACTCATGACAACATCCTTTTGCATAGGTCAATTAAGACAGAAAAACTAGTACTTTTAGATTGTAGTATTGCAGCAATAACTAGCCACAAATTTGAACCCTAATATTAGAAATATATTGTAACAGTAAATATGCACCTACTAGTACTTATAGCTGATGATTTAGTTCAGAGGCCAATTTAGATAGACCTCGAAAAGATTATGGGGAATAGAATACACAGGACTAATATTATGAGTTAGAGCTACGGTACGCAAAAAAAAGTTACGTCAATCATAGGCTTACAAAATAACGCCTAATTGCTTTGGTATGTGGCGCCTCCACACTATTTGATTAATAAACGCACTACCTTGCGACTTTCTGAAAGTGTTAGTAGAGTGGCATGGTAGAAGGGAAGTAATTTTTTAAACTTTAAAAAATAATATGAGGTGAAGGGATGCTTAAGAAAATAATTCTAGCTACTGGGCTAATCACAGTGACGATTTCGCAGATTCAAGCAGTTCCAATCTGCGCTTCAATGACCGAAACGGCTTTAAAATCATGTATTCAGAAAGGGCATAAAGTCACAAATAGCCTTAGCTATAAAGAAGCTCGCAAGCAGATGTTTTCTAAAATAGATAATGTTAAAGGCGCCGTGAAATTGGTATATTCAGGTGCTTGGTACAAGACTAGCACTATACCAAATCACCAAGTCGTAAACACTGAACATACTTGGCCTCAGAGCAAGTTTAGTAATAAGAAAATTAAAACTGACCTACACCACCTTTATGCAACATATTCAAAAATTAACAGCAAACGTGGCTCCTTCCCTTTCGCAGACATACCAGACAATACTACTGAAGCCTGGTTGAATAGAAACGACAATGGGACTAAACAAATACCGTCAATCTCTAGCAGGGATAACTTTTCAGAATATGCGGCCAACAAGTTTGAACCCAGGGAAGAACACAAAGGGACCGTGGCCCGTTCTATGTTCTATGTCTATGGTATTTATGGGGAATCAAAGGTCAATAAGTCTTGGTTCAAGCCACAGATTAATACTCTACTAGAATGGCACCAGAAGTATCCTGCATCGGAAGCTGAAGTAAAACGTACACAGAAGATAAAGAATATCCAGGGGAATACAAACCCATTCGTCTTAGATGCAACACTAGCTTATAGACTCTTTGGAAAAACGCCTAAATCCACTGCCGCACAATTACCCGTCGCAGCTGATAATTCCGTAGTAGTGAAACAAAACACAACGATTAAAGTTGCAACGTGGAATATTGAGCACTTAAGCCATAAAAATAATTCAGGACTCAAACCGCGTAAAGCTGCGGATTACAATGCCCTTGGAGAATATGCAAAAATGTTGGACGCTGACGTAATAGCGCTACAGGAGCTAGAAGGCGTAAAAGCAGCTAAACGAGTCTTATCACCTAATGAGTACGAGTTTCATTTTTCAAACCGTAGCGCAAAACAAAAAGTTGGTTTTGCAATACGTAAAGGTATTAAATGGAAACCAAAGGCAGACCTATTAGCACTCAATGTTGGGCGCGTCCGAAATGGTGTTGTTGTCACTATTAACCCAGATAGCAACCCAGTAGACATCCTTGCAGTGCATTTGAAATCGTTCTGTTTTGATAAGCCTGAATCCGATAAATCAAAAGCCTGTGCCAAGCTATGGAAACAAGTCCCTGTCGTAGAAGAATGGATCGATAGCCATACCGCGAATGGCAAACCATTTATTATTCTTGGTGATTTCAATCGCCGGTTAGAGGCTAACGATGAAGTTTGGAGTGATTGGAATGACGGACAGCCTGCTAATCTAAACATATCACTAGCAACTCAGGGACAAAAGTCATCCTGCTGGGGCGGAAAATACCCAGCGTATATTGACCATATCATTACTAGCGACGTAGAAATTGTCTTTGACTCCTTTGAGCAACTAGTTTATGCCACCGGCAAAAATGCAGTCTTATCTGACCATTGCCCAATTTCTTTACAGATAAAAATATAAACTCTTGTTTGGGGTGGCTTGCCACCCTTTAATATAACAGTTACAGGTCAATCTAATGAAGAGCCTGCTATTGGCTTTTCTTCTCTTATTACGAACTTGGCTTTTTAAAGTCTACTGGTAAAATTTGAAAATACGAACTACTTATTAGTTAATAGATATACCTAGCAGCACGGTATAGAGTGCACGGGCGAGGGCCAAGTGCAAGTTCAGCCTTCTATAGCCTCTATCTCTTCAACAGTATCTTTTGCCACACTTTCATAATGGTAGCTTGTTAATTGTGAAGTAAGGAAGTCATCCATTAATAGCTTAATAAATAGATCTTTTGATACTTTGGTATCTAAGATAATCTGGTCCTCACTATCGTTAAATCTAATTTTTCCTTTTAGATGTGGAAAAGTCTTACAAAAACTTATAATGCTTTCATTCTTAATACCGGCCTTTAAAACAGGAGATGCTTTCGCAACTTTTGTAAATCGTCTTGCATAACGAACATCACCTAATAGCTCATGAAGAACCTCTGGGTTTTGAATGATTTTCATTTCTTGAATTGACTCAATTCCTAAAGCTGCTTCTTTTGCAATAATTTCATGAAAGCCAAAGCTTTTTTCAATAACATTTAAATCAAGAACAAGCAGTTCGCCAGCTATCCTGACTAATTGAAAACCTGAACTAATCCTTAAAAATTCATCGTTAATTTTTTCTAACCTTGTTTTAGACTTTTTCAGAAAAAAGCTTGATCTTCCGAATATATTTACAGAAGCCATTGTTTTATATATGACCAATTGCCGATCATTATTACCAATTTCAATGAGCAGCGACTTTATAGTTGATAATTCACATTCATCTATACGCAACTTAGGTAAGTCATCTGTTTCCAATACAGCCTCTAAACTAAGAAGCTCGTCAGGTAGATCAACATCATATAAATATATTGCGTCTAAGCGTTCATCCGAGGTAGAAAGTTTAAGCACGGATAAATCTTCACGGTCTGATATATTTTCTTTAAGGCTATTTATAAAAAGATCTTTTATTCCGTTTAATGAGTCTGCCTCAATATCCAATTTTTTCGGAGTTTCATCTTCCCCCCCTTTCAATATGGCATATACCGTGACACCAATGTCTTCATTGTTAGCGTAAAACTCTTGAAGGGCCGCTTTTAACTTATCTGAATTCACTATTTAATTCCTTTAACATAATAAATACGCTCATCTAGCTTAATATATGATACTTTTTGAAGAGGCTTCAATCTTGTTCTAGCGATTAATATAACCCCATCTCTGGTGCCATGTTTAAATTCACCTGTAGCCTTATAAATATGAAAGCCAAGCAGTGCTAGTGAAGGATTTGCATAAAAAAGATCTGTTTTTATATAAATTACGCACATAACTATCAAGAGCAATGCTAAAACTATCATTTGCCTAGAATTATCAAAATCAAAACTTATTAATGGAACCACATAAGTCGCTAAAAAGGTCAGATGTTCATAATTCATCCCCTCTACCTTCTTTATCTCAAAGGGAATATCCGTAGTGCCTTTTAAATCATAATCGAATTTTTTATAAGCAAAGAAACTATAAAAAAGAAAAATGATTGAAATTCCGGTAATAATATTATTTTCGACTAAAGCCTCCCAGCCAATGAATTTACATTCACTACCAAAACAAACTGGTATATCTATAGTAATGATAATAAAAAATACAAATAAAAGACCTAACGACAAAATATATAGGTCAACCTTTCTCTTTATATCTTCCATTATTTAGACCTCAATCTTCTCTGAAATAAGTTTTGGCAAAAGCATATCCCGCTGCTTTCTTAGGTTTTTATTCTTTTGGCTTAAATTGAATATCCCTTTGAATGCAGGTCTTGCCTTTTGCCTTAAGTGCACATCATCAACAAATTGCTGTTTGGTGGCCGTATAAACAATCATGATTCTGAATCGTCTGCTTCACCTGTTTGCTCATACTGGTTGTATTTTTTTAGAACTGCCTTTTACTTTATCTACGGGATATTTAAGCGCATTTTTCTTAATCTTTTGATTAACGGCATCCAGCATATTTACGTTTAACTTGGTGGCTATGCGTAACAGGTAGATTTGCACATCGGCAATTTCATCGATGGCGGCGGATAGCTGTTCTGGGGATAAGTTTTGGGATTGCTCTTCGGTTAACCACTGAAAGCATTCAACCAATTCTGATGCTTCTACGCTTAGGGCCATAGACAGGTTTTTGGGGGAATGGAACTGGTCCCAATCACGATCATCGGCAAATTTTTGTAGCTGTGCCTTTATTTGTTCTAGCTCTTCCATGCCTGCCTCTAGTCCGCAGCCCAACCATTATTTGG
>MAAA01014327.1_pt1 | contig 13073 bp, 11 predicted proteins | sample 1115971 | NCBI WGS metagenome assembly MAAA01 (sample SAMN04961123, study PRJNA320927) | seawater metagenome | isolation source: sample BD02T6 sea water enriched with oil for 6 days | place: USA:Gulf of Mexico | collected 2013-07-27 | reverse complement strand
ACTGCCACCCTGAAGCTGGATCTTGTAGCGACCGTTTGTAAAATCCTGCTCAATTAAATTGCCACGCAGTATGCTGCCATCTGTTTTGTAGATAACATCTTCCAGGTTCTGAGCCATGGTCAGCTGGCTTATCATCACTAGGGTGAATACCAATGCGCGCATTATTTGTTCCTTCAAGTGAATGCAGTTTTGCTGAAGTATATAGCTAAAGTCAGTGGGTATAGAGTGAGTACAGCACAGATATGTAGGCAGGTTTTTAAAAGGCAAAAAAAAACCTGCTAAAAGCAGGTTTTTTTGCGCAAGCGAGCTTGCTAATTTAAATGGTACCAGTGGGCGGACTCGAACCGCCACGCCTCGCGGCAACGGATTTTGAATGTATTGTGTGTAGGCATAGGCCTAGTAAATACAGTGCTTACAGGGGGTGTTTTAATCCCGTATACTACGAGTATACTTTAAAGCAATTTGTACTGGAAAATATACCGCGTGAATAATAAGGGTCAATCTGTCCAAATAATGGACAATGTCAGGCTGTATAAGCAGGTTAGAAGCCCCTATTGGTGGGTAAGTGTGCTGCTCGATGGTAAGCAGAAGCGTTTATCTACCAAGGTTAGAATTGATGATGATACCGAAGGTAGCGGTGCTGCACGAAATAAAGCGGTCGAAATTGCGACAGAACTCAAATTTAAAGTTGAGCATGGCATCGACATAAATGGGATGCCTACTTTTAGTGCATTGTGTGATGAAGTTGTTAAAAGCCTGGATGCTAGACATGTGCAGAAAGGTGTCTACAAAGACTACAAGAGCGTCATTGAGAATTACCTGAAGCCGTACTTCAAGCGGGCTTCAATAACGAGTGTTGGCAGGCATGAGGTCCATAAGTTCTATTTATGGCGAGAGGGTGAAACAGGGGCTCAGATCTCCCTTACCCAAAAGCGAGTAACCAACAAAGCCTTTAGTATGGTTTTTGACTTGGCATGTGACCTTGGCTATATCAAACAGCATGAAATCCCTAAGCTACCAAATATTGGTGTTAAGGCTGTCGAATCCAAAGATTACTTTACCAGTGATGAGCTGCCCCTTGTGCTCGGTGGTTTTGATACCTTTATTGATGCATCTCGTAATCGTAAAACCCGAGAGATTCGCAATCTGCTTAAATATTATACGCATTTCTTGTCGGGTACTGGTGCAAGGCCGGGTGAAGAGGTGGTTAACCTAAAGTATGGCGATATACAGCTTGAGGCTTTGAAGGGTAAGCGTGTTTGGACTGCAAATATTACTAAGGGTAAGGTCTCGGGTCGTAAGGGGGGCCGTAAAATAATTCTATCGGATAGGGCTGTAGATGCACTGGAATGCGTGGTCTCTTATCGTGATGTGTATAAAAATATGACGCTCAACCAGGTCATTGCAAAATACCCAAATAAATTAATTTTCTTAGCTAGCTATCGGGACTCCCCGCCTGACTTCGTTAAGCCGTTCGAGCAGTACATGGCTTACCTAAATATTGAGGGAAAAAAACACACGCTTTACTCCCTTAGGCACACATATATCACTCATGCTTTATTGCTAGATAAAGTGCCCAGAAGGGCGATTGCTAAGCAGTGTGGTACTAGCGAGGACATGATTGAACAGTATTATGATCATGTGATGGCATCGGACTATGCAGATGAACTTAGGCAGGCTGATAACATGCCTAGCTTAACGGGCAGTCTTGAGCAGTGGATGTGACGACGGGGTTCGAGTTATGTTTGTAAGTATTTGATACTAAAGAAATATTATTGGTTCTAACTGTTCTTGTAGTACTATCTGTAGCCCTTGTATACGCAATAGGAATGGTATTCAACCTAGCGCCGAAAAGAACTAAGTTGTTCGTTGCTAATGGTTGTAATATTTAGGCTAGATAGTAAGGGTTGTAACCAATTTGAATTTCCATTGGCATCTGGCTGAAATAGATATGGAACATGCATATTAACCACCCACTAAAGAGAGAATAGTAAAGTTGACGGCTTCATTTTACCGTTCTAAGAGGTTTTTATACTTAATAAAAATTGGCTCAGCGGGAGTGTTAGCGCAACTTCTAAGTTCTTACGCGCGCCCATTAAGAAAAATTAAAATCGAGCTATGTTAAGATGGATAATGCTGTCTATCTAAGTTGCGTAAAAGGCACTTATTCTTGGGTTTATAAAAGACAACTACAGAAAATAAAGATGGCGTTTAAAGTGTGAATTTCCCATTTTGGCTCAAAGTTTTAATCGGTTGTTTCGGAAGTAATATTTCAGCACACTTCAATGCAGTGCGAGTCAAAAAGATGGCTCACTATGTCCACATGCTCTGCAAGTTTAATGGAAAGGCATAAGCTCAAGTCCAAAATTTATTGAATGTGATATAAGACTTTGATTTAAATAATTGGTGGAGACGAATATGGGGCAAATTAGGTGGTGAACTCATTTTTACTGGTTTGTCGGGGGAAACTAAAATTGTAGCAGTTTGACAGTGCTCATATTGAAACCAGTTGCTTTGTAGATTATTAATCAGCTTAATGCTGTTTTTGAAATTCACCCCACTTATTTAACTTATAGAGCTTTTTAAGCCAAAAATAATAAGGTTAAAAACTATTAATGTCCCAGGTAAATGATATTGCCTCTAGATCTATATTAAGCACTAAAATTGCTGAAAAATTGGCGGCATCAAAATCCGGTGTAATCCTTTTGAGTGGGCATAAAAGTGTGGGTAAATCACACCTATTGAAGGGGGTGTTCCCTAGATTAAATGAGTTTAAGCCTGAAGGTTTTGGTCAAGTCATTATGCTTAGTACTGCTGAGTTTGATGCCTCACCCCTACAAGTTTTAGAAATAATATACAGGGTGCTAAACACATACTCTCCTTCTGATTCTATATTTAAGAGTATTAAAAATACCTACACCCGTGTGAGGGTAGGGCTGAATAAGAACTCAAGCCAAAATGGGCTAAAACTAGCGTCAACCGGTGCATTGTGCTTTCTTGATGGTGGAACATCTGCTACAGCCCTTTACGGGAAATCCGTTACAGATATTATCATCAATTCAGATAAAGCTGCTTCTAATGAGCCTACTCGGAAATCACATGATATTGACAATGACTCTGATTATTACTTCGCCGCGATAAAGAAGAAAGCTGAAGCTCTTAATAAAGTGAAGGTTAGTGTGATTATCGATCAAGCCGAGAATCTTGATGTGAAAGATTACAGAATATTGAGCCGCCTACATAGCAAAAAAATAAAAAATCTCAATGTATTATTGGTTTGTTCGAGTGATTCAAGGGGGCTTTCCGATAATGTTGGGTTTCTTCGATTAACAGATGTATTACCGCCTGAGAATAAATTTGAATTAAATGCTTTGAGTACTCATGAGCTGAGAATCTGGAAAACTATGGAGACGGGTTTATCTGTATCTGATAATGTTTTGGAGCATGCCATTAGGAATACTAAAGGCCTTCCAATATATCTTGAACGATGGGTGAAGTCTGACGATACTGCCAGAATGGCAGATACTAACATGGAGATGGTTGCAGTAGATAATTACGCTCGATTGAGCCGCGAAGGTAAAATAAGCACCGTTGATGTTGGGCTATTGAACTACCTATCTTCGATAGGTTCGACGGCATCTATTAGCTCAGAATTACTAGCGACTGCTCTCTCCTTGCCTCAAACAGAAATCGTGGCGCAGCTTACAGTGTTAAAGCAGTTCGGATTTCTTGACGCAAATATGGGTAGGTACTCAATTAAAGACCCTATGTTGATTAAATATTTATTGGGGCAATTGGCTAATCCAGAACTGTACTCCCATCAAAACGAGCTCATTTCAGGTATCGTATTAGACATAAACCGGTTAGATAGCAGTGTTGAATCCGAGATAGGGTTATACGCAGCTTTAATAAATACTACGATGGGATTCGACGCACTATTAAATTTACTTAAAATCGTCAAGTATTACGCAAGTATAGGGCAATACATCCATGCGCAAGACAGTATTAAAAGATTTCATACTATCAAGGCCAACCTTGAGTTTAATGATGAGCTAGCACAGGCGCTAAAAGAGGCAGGTTGGCAGATAACGATTTCTGAGGGCGAAGTGTTCAATCAAACAGGCAAGTATGATCACGCAATTAGGAAGCTTTCGCCATTACGTTCTGATGGGTGTTCAGATATCGATCTGTTTTTAGTGCTTGGCGAAAGCTATTTAAGGTTGAATGCCTATAAAGAATGTCGCCTTATTTATGCGCGCGCTGCTAAAGTAGCTTCTGAAAAAAGGTTGTTTGATAAACTTATTAAAGCTCAAATACGAAGGGTTACAATTTCCGTCGATCAAGAAGACCTTTCTTTTGCAAAAAAAATAATTAATTTATACGACGACAATGTTATGGCCAAAGAAATCACCGACTCTACTAGATGTCATTTTTTTCGATGGAAAGCACGCGTACTGATTGCAACTGAAAGTAGTACGGATCGAGCAGAGGTGGCAGCAAGGTTGGCATTAAAAATTTCTAATAGTCTAAATAAAAGGCAAGTTGGTAATAGCTACTTTGTACTGGGCTATATCTTGATGCATAAGTTAGATTACCCTAATGCAGAGGGCTACTTAATAAAATCGAAAGATATTGCTATTGAAACTGGTAACAAAGATCTCGAAATTTATAGTCTTGTCGTTTTATCTTTGACTGCCCTGATGAATAAAGAAGTGTCTAAAGCTAAAGAATATTCAGCCAAATTGAAGCTGGCTATGGATTATAAGGCACCTTTAGAAAGTCTATATGTTCAGCTTATAGATCAGCTGATAAAAAATACATCAGCCGCGATAGAGCCGGAAAGGTGTAGGGATCTATCGATTTGTTTTGAGAGAAAAAGTAAAAAAACAATTTCAGCTATTTGCACTAAGCTTAGAGAAAAACCGGGTCTAACCTCTCTAGAATTACTAATTAATAACAGGATATATTTATAAATTCGTATGGATAACTCAATTTACTTACCCACCGAACATGGTGACTTCAAAGCTTTTTATCATAAAGTTGACAACCAAGAATGCCTCGTAATAATCAATGATGACTTTGAAGGGATACCTTTCTTAAGAATACATTCTTCATGTGTATTCAGTGAGTCATTTCATGCCTCGGATTGCGATTGTGCTATTCAGTTAGATGCAGCGCTCAAATATATAGGTGAGCAAGGTGGCATAGTTATTTATATGTATCAGGAAGGAAGAGGTATTGGAATCGAGCAGAAGATAATGTCTTTAAAGCTTGAGCAGGAAAAAGGTATGGATACAGCTACTGCGTTTAAGTCTTTGGGGCATGATTCTGATCCTCGGCATTATAATGCAGCGGTTTCAGTACTAAAATACCTTGGTGTGGATGAAGTGAAATTAGGCACAAATAATAAAAAGAAAATTTCTATATTGGAGCGTTCAGGTATTTCGATTTCGGAGCGTATAAAACTGGAAATCTTTCCAAATGAGAGAACTCAAGCTTATATAGCTAAAAAAGTAGTCGTACTAGATCATTATGAAAACGATTGAGCAAGTTCTTTCTTCTGGTAGAGCCTTTTATGTAGACGAAATTGCTTGTATGGACCACGCTCGAGTAATTCATTCATATCAGCGTCCAGTTGAACTGTTTGATTGGTCTGGTGAGCCAAAACACATACAGTTTGCATTTAAGGTTGCGTTCATATCTGTTTGCCATCAATTTAATTGGGATTACCTGCAAAGCTCAATTTCAAAATACCTACTAGGTGATCCGACAGATATTGTAAATAAATTGAGGAATACTAAGTCAACATCGATAGATGAGCTATTGAAAGATTACCCTAAACAGGAGCGTGTACGGTCAAAAGAGCGTGCGGCTTTGTTAAGGGACGTTGGAAATGTAATTAATTTAGACTTTGGCGGATGCCTACAGAGGTTTTATGAGAAAGCCTCATCTTTAAGTATCCAGAATGGTGACTTCCATTCTTTTATGGATAGATTTGAAGGTTATAGAACTGATTCGCTTAGGAAAAAAACGAATGTTCTAACCCATGATTTATTAAAGGAAGGCATTGTTGGGTTCAGGCCTAATGAGGATGTGTTGCCAGCCATTGATTACCATATTATGAGGTTGTATTTGAGGACCGGTAGAGTTATTCCATCAGATAAGGTGGTGTTCAAATTTCTAACTGGATCTCCAAACCCGAGGGGGGCACTTGTGAAGTCATTGAGAGAGGCAGTATCTGAGGCGGAAGTGCTTACCGCATATTATTCAGGGTTAAGCGTTGCAGATGTTAACTATATTGAATGGCAAGTCGGAAGATCTATTTGTTTAAATGACGATCCATTTTGCGACCGAGAAATCATTGGGAAGGCACTTCCAGATGATATTGCTTCTATTTGCTCCAATCATTGCCCCTATAGTGAATCATGCTTAGCATTTAATACAGATAGAAGATTTATATTGTTTGAAGAGCCCGATTATATTTCTACTAATTACTAGAGTTTTTTATAGTGAATAACGTCTTCGCTTTGAAAAGATTTTTTATCATCTTTGCTCAGTTTGGGGTTTATGAATTTCATATTTCTCGTAATTTTTTCTTGTCTGATGTTCTCTGCAAAAAGCCCTTTTGCCATAAGCATTTCACATATGATCTCACTTAGGGGTATTACTAAGTCTTTATAAGTGCTGTTTTGTACAATAATTAGCCCTTTTCCTTTTTTCTTTAATTTCGAAGATATAAACTCTATGGCATTAAAAATTGATGAAAAGTATTGTGAATAAGTCCAGACGTAATAACTTTCACTTGCATAGCTTTTGTGGTTTTTAATTAAATTGAGCAAATTTAAGCAAGTTTTACCCCATTCCAAGTTGAAATCTTCCTTGTTAACAATTTTTGAGGTTCCAATCATTCTCTTTCTTAAGCTATTAATGTCAATATTAATAACTCCGCTTAATATTAGAAGGTTTGGAAGGTGCTTAATTACGTAATCTAGCCTTGTTAGGTATGGAGGCGAAGTTATTATAATATCCACCTTTTCTCGATTCGTTTTTCTAAATGTTGTAATATCTGCATTGTAAATTCTAATGTCTCTTTTTCCATCGGGTACTTCTTTAGCTACCTCCCCTATATCTAACAACATTCTTTTATGTATGCTTTGAGTTGAGGAATATAACGCTTCTATATTATCCTTTTCTCCCACGAGTGCTTTTCTATACCAAGTTGGGTTAGACCCTCGCACTAACCTTGCAGATTCGGAGGCGCCAATTGATAGAGCTGTTAAAGCAACGACTTCAGAGTCGTATTTACCTATTGAATCAGATAGTAAGGTATCAAGGAGGCTTTCAGGTGTGCAATTTGTTGCAGAAAGAATCCTAGAAAAGACAGTAGATGCATAGCATAAGCAATCATTGTCAAATAGCAATTTGGCATCTTCGGAAAACGTATTTAGTGGTTTTTTTCGAGTGCCTAGTTTTAAAAATTTCTGAACATTGCTTGGGTTGGCATTGATTGATACTTTGGATCTTGCAAGCAAGCAAGAAAATGGGTCTAGGTCAATTCCTATGGCAGGTAAGCCGAGTTTTAAGCAGCATACTAATGTAGTCCCTGATCCAACAAAAGGGTCTAAAACCTTAGACTTAGAAGTGTAGCCAATTGCTGAAATCGCTGATAATACGAACTTTTCTGAATATGCTGCGTAGAAATTTGTCCATGCATGCACACCATCAAGTTCGGATCTCTTTATTTTCGCACTAGGTAGAGTCTTCAACGTGGGCGTTGTGCCAATAAGGTCTAATTGTGATGACATAATAAGATTGTAACTTAGTGATTAAAATGTTAAATATTTTATTGGAATTGGTAATGTATTACCTTCTAGCCAACACTGAGTATGCTATAAGCTGATTGCTGGCTAGATTCATATTTTATAATGACATTTTTAGGGATGTCTTGGTACATATCTTTAAAATATTCCCTGTTGCATATTGTCTAACTTAGGTCTTCTTTCCATTTTAGATCTGCTCTCCAGGCCCGCTTTCTTTCCTTTGTTTATTCTTTCTGGGCTCTGGTAAGGTCTGCTTCTGCTATAGGTGATAAAATAGTAACTTACCTTATCTTCATTGTCCCTTTGGTTAATTAATGAATATTTTGGTTTTGTGCTCTGTATAGCGTAACTAAGTTTCAATAATCTATAATTACTCGAAATTAACTCGCGATAACCCACTAACAGTTCATACGATAAAGAGTGTGAGCCTAGACGGATTTATTACTTTCCGTCTAGCTTGCTGGCAGCTAGGGATATTTGTATAAGTGCTTGCCATTTTTAATTGACTGTATTTTGTACTGCGGTTGCCACTTCTCGCCAGCCGGTGTGACACTCACAACGACCGTAGTGTTATGTGACAGTTGGGGCAATATGAAGAAATTCGTGACTTATTACAGGGTGTCGACCAAAGGGCAGGGGGACTCCGGCTTAGGGTTAGACGCACAAAGGCGTGATATTCAAATTTACTTAGACAACTATGCAGACATCCCCTTCGACGTGGTGGGGACGTTTACGGACGTGGCATCTGGGGGTAAAGACGATAGGCACGAGTTAACCAAGGCGGTAACCATGGCCAAAAAGCAAAAGGCCGTGTTACTGGTAGCAAAGCTAGATAGGCTTTCCCGCAAGGTGTCTTTTGTAGCTGGGTTGCTCGAAGACAAGGGCTTGCAGTTTAAGGTGGCTCAAATGCCCCATGCCGATAATTTTCAACTACACATCTATGCCGCACTGGCAGAACAAGAACGTGAATTCATTAGCAAGCGTACCAAAGCTGCTTTGGCTGAAGCCAAGGCTCGGGGTGTTGTGCTGGGTGGGCTACGGGACAAAACCAACGCTAGAAACAAGCAGAGGCAGTTGTTAGCGGTGGAAAGGGCAGAGGCGACCCGTAAGCTCATTACCCCCATGATTGCAGCAGGTAGCTCACTACGTGACGTTGCTGCGGGACTTAATGCTGCGGGGTTACGAACTGCACGCGGGGCCATGTACCAAGCCTCCACAGTGTCGCGGGTAGTGAAGCGGTTGGGCCTGAAGAGTAGGTAGAGAAAATTTACCTTGTAGGCTTTTTGTATGGGCTGTGTGATGTCGCCTTCCCGGTACATTGAAGGTTAGGGGGAAAGCCAAGCCAACAAGTAAATGTTGGCATACAGGGTTGTTAGTTAAACATAGTAAGCATGCTTTCCCCTTCTGTACTAAATTTCGTGGGGTGTTTAGCGTCAGGTTGGTCAAATGGGCCTGTGCCGCCAAATCTGACATCCACAGATACATGGGGCCGTACGAGTTGTCCCTTTGCCTGATTAACGTGTCTTGAGCATGCATACATAATTGTATTTGTTGTGCCATTTGCCACTCTAATCTTTTGTAAGTTTGCTTTAGTTTTGCACCTTTCCCCATTTTTGTTTACACACTGGCATTGAACTGGTTTACCTATGGTTAAATCTAGGTCTCCACCGTCATTGCACTTCAATTCAGGGGTATCAAATTCGATGGGCTTGTTACTTGGCTTTAATTTTTTATTTTTTACAAGCATTTCAAAACACTCATCAGGGTGCATGTTGTAGCTAAGGCATAGGGTCTTAAAATGAAGGCCGGTTGAACTTGTAGCGTTTAAAGTAATGTTTTGCACTGTCTGTGCTCCAATGTAATTAAGGTTGACCCAGAAGGTTTGTTTCGACTGGGATAATCATCATACGAGAAACGCAAGTAATTAGTATTTTTACAGTTGTCTGTTGGGTAACTAAATTTGTCTGTTTGGAAGGTGTAACAGGCCAAATATTATAACCCCATTTTTGTCAACTAATTAGCTTGTCTGTTGTGAATTTAAAGCAATCCTCTGGTCCATCCTATTTCACTTTTGTCCATTATTATATTTGTCATTAGGCTGCTAAATTTGTCAATTTCAGCTGCTGTTTTAAGAGTAAGAATTTACAGACATGTCTAGTACTTTAATTGTCTCTTGGACTTTAAATTTGTATGTGGGTTTGTTTCCTTACATGACAAATCTAAATTTTAGTTAACCCTACTGAAGTAGTAATATGACAGGCGTCACTTCGTAAGTGACTAAATAGTAAAAACAGATTTGCCACGGCCTATACCGTGGCTTTATAAACATTGGCTAATACAAGTAACCGCGAACATAAATATTATGTAACCTTAATTAGCCCTTTCCATAAGGGTATCGAATGAACTCAAATTTAAAATTAAAAGCCACCTGGGCCGACTGGTTGTCTGGTGTCGAGTGGAAATATTACCTCACCTTACACTTCACACCCTCTTCAAATGTCACACGCCAACTTGCAGTTAGTAGGCTAAAGCGGCTACGTGAACGCCTTTCTCGTCTATTGATGGGGCGTAAACATAAAGACCAACTGTGTTTCTTTGCCGTTATGGAGCAAAAGCCAGGTGGTGCACCTCATGTGCATGTATTAGTAGGCGGTGATGGGCACAAGCCTATGGGACATGAAGAACTTAAGCGTTACGTGGCGGGGCAATGGGGAAAGCAAGACAACTGTGTAGACCCCTATAGGCTTGGTGATAAAAACGAAGGTTGGTTTGACATGGTAGAGCCGGGTACTGAGCTGCACCTGCTGAATTATAACCTTAAGTCTTTTCAGTATGGGCAAGACCCTGTATTGGATGAAGTGCTGTCCAAATACTAAGTTTACTAAATAGGTAGTGTTAATGGTTTTTGTAGCGTGCGTAACACCTATAATTTACGGCCAGCACCTTACAAGTGCGCATTACTGGGTTGGGTACCTAGGTTAGTAGTGTGTCTGTTAATAAGAGACTTAGTGTTACTTACTCGTTGATTAGAACCGCTACCTTACCGACTTAACAACCCTTTCCAGACCCATCGTACCGTCTCCACCACAACAACCAGCCCAGATATGTGGCTTCGCCATAGACTGGGGGTTAGCCAATTGATACCTGACTGATTAACAACCCCGCCCTTAATACTGCTCCACCCCTGCTACATTGGATACTTAATAAAGCCTTTAAGGTTTCTTGTATTAAAACCCACTAAAGACCCTTTAATTTGATATTTATATTTACGGGTATTAAACCTGATGACTATAGGGTGATAACTAATAAGTAAGGGATTTTGAGTCCAGTCTGGTGTTAATGTTTTTGTTGATTCTAGAGGGTGGAAGTAGATGTGAAGCTATAAGGCCTTTGCTGGTTAACTGCGCGGTGTGAGTGCTGTAACCTTAAGGTATTTATTGGTATGAAGGATTACCTATTGAGCGGGGTAGAGCAATACACGCGCTTGTAGGTCTATGGTAAGGAGGCCTGCGTGGTTACCTAGTACCTTTTGTATGCTTGGGCTGGATAACAGTGGTCGCCTTAGGTATTGTCGTTTGTCTAATGACAAGTCTGCTAGGTGGAAGTTGCCGAGATGGGAAGAAGGAACAGGAGTAGTACCAATAGTATCGTGGCGCTGGTAGGTGATGCCGTATACATTGCATCAAGACTTCCATGGTGGGGAGCGCTGCTGACAGGTATTGTGTTCTTCGTCTTAATCTCTGTTGTACTAGGCGGGTACATTGAGTCCGAGATTGCAGCGCAAGCAACAAGTAAATTTCATTGGTTAACCCAAGCCCGTTTTGGCCGTTTAGTTGATGTTTGTGAATGGGCTGGCACAGCATGCTTTATTGGTGGTGTGTTTTTCGCCATACGCAATTATATATTGGACAACCCGGTCCAACGGACAGAAAGAGGTCTGGTCACGATAGTGTCCAAGTTCTTAGGGCGCTACCTTAACTAGTTGCCTTCCCCTGTACAGTAAAAAGCCCTGTATTGATTCTCCGTTAACGGCGACCCGTGCCATTGCGTATATCCCCGTTCTTTGACCTGCCTACATTGTTTGTCCCTAGTACTTATAGTGAGTTGTACAGACGCTTGCTGTATAGGGTATGTAATGCCATGAAGGATTGAATGTTGAGCGGGGTAGCGCGTTACAGGCGCCTGTATTAGGCATTAGACCCACCAAAGCTATTACACTGGACTATAATGGAGTAATAACTTTATTGTGGAGTACTGTTATGACCCGTACACCCGAAGAGCAGTCCATACGTGATGAGAATATTCGGGCCATTAGACAGTGGGAGAAGAATATTAATGCTGGCTTGGATGAAGAGCTGAGGCGGCAGTACGGCTCCATCGTCATGTACTTGGTGCGGGCCGCACGTTTTGTCTACTTTAACGTATTTGGTCGACGTAAGTATTAGCTTAAGGAGACGGTTATGACCCGCACACCAGAAGAGCAGGCCATACACGATGAGAATATTCGTGCGATATTACAGTGGGAAAAGAACTGTAATGCGGAAGCAGACGAGGAAGTACGCAAGGCATACGGCACCATAGTAATGTACATGGTACGCGCCGCGCGCTATGTGTACGTTAACTTTATTTCCGACCGTTCTTCTTTAAAATAGTATTATTGCTGTTTCAAAGGCAGGACATGCCTTTGGGGCATGTGGCCTATGATGCGTTTTGGCCTATACAGCTCATCTATATCGATTTCTTTGGGGGCCTAAATATCCGAGATTACTTAACTCTTCTGATACTTTCTCCATGGCGCTAGTGACGTGCGTATCCGTACCTGAGTAAAGTGTACCTCCTGAATCGGAATTAAATCTCCCCATCCAAATTGTACCACCCGTTTTATAGTCCAGAAGCTTTGCTTCCCCTGAGGATTCACGGTCAGCCCTGATTATTGGTATCGACACTCCAGATCCATAAGCAGAGTTGCCATAACTTGTGGTGGTGGCGGTGCTATAGACTCCGACAAGACTGGAATTTGTATTTCCAAAACCAAACTGCAGGTACAGGACTGCACTTATATTATTGAGCATCAGGTATCTATTAATTTCCTGTTTATCCAATGTCTTGGTTATCGGCACAATTCTCCAGTAATCGAAAATATTTACATTATATAGCTCGAGGTTACTGCGAAGGACTGAAATAGCCGTGTCCGCAACACCAACATTATTAGTATCGACCAGTACCGCCAGATTTCTTACTATAAAATGTGGG